>OIXA01000310.1_pt1 | contig 71983 bp, 48 predicted proteins | sample 1587721 | NCBI WGS metagenome assembly OIXA01 (sample SAMEA3888900, study PRJEB22519) | human gut metagenome | biome: human gut; feature: human-associated habitat; material: faeces | place: Denmark | collected 2013 | reverse complement strand
TCGGGCATTGGTTCGTCAACCAATCCAACGAGAATAGCCAATACCTTTCAATCTGTACAAGGGATAACCATAAAAAGAGATACTATAAAACAATACATTGACTATCTGAAAGACTCTTTCTTGATCGAAGAAGCCTTACGCTATGATGTGAAAGGCAGAAAATATATTGGTACCGAGACGAAATATTACTTCGCAGACATCGGCATTCGTGCAGCCATTCTAAACTACCGCCAACAAGAGGAAACGCACATTATGGAAAACATTATCTATAATGAGCTTCGCAGTCGAGGATATAATGTGGACGTAGGATTGGTTGAACTTGGTGGCAAGGATGAGAACGGTAAGTTTGTCAGAAAACAGTTGGAGGTAGACTTTGTGGTGAACCGCCCTCCATACAGAGTGTATATCCAGTCGGCCTTTCACATGCCTACGCCAGAAAAGGAGCAGCAAGAGCGACGTCCTTTATTGTCAATCAATGACCACTTTCGTAAGATTGTCATTGTTGGTGATGACATTCATCGCAAAGAGGACGAACTTGGAGTGTTGACTGTTGGGCTGTTGGATTTTCTGACGGATAAGAAAATACTTGAACAAGGTTAAATGCAATCGGATAAAAACAGATTCTTTTAAGGACGAAAAACTGATACATCATATAATAATACGCAAAAAGCATTGGGGGCAGCGTGCACTTCCGATGCTTTTTGCGTTTATATAGTTACTTGTTTATTGCCATGTCAGCCATGAGCCAGTCGCTATCAGGGCGAGTGATGAGTCGAGCGTTGTTGTATGCCATCTGCAACGTGAAGATAGTACGACCTTCATAGTTGTTTACTCCCTCTTCGGGCTTGTAAACATGATTACAAACCAATGCCACATCAATTCTTTTCTTGTCCTCGAGTGCCAATGGTAGGAGTAATTGCAGTTTTTTTGCGGTAGGATAGTAAACTGGAATAGCAGTCTTGTAGTTCCATGCTACACGTGCCAGAGCCACAGTTACAGCATTGCGAAAACGAGTAGTAACAAACTGTTTCCAATCATCGTCAGCATATATGGCATCAGCCATGCTGCGATAGTACTCTTCGCGCTTCTGCTTAGGCAGTGCTGAAGGATCATCTACAAATTGGAAACTGTCTGCATATCCTTTCTTGATGAAACCTATGGGCAGTCGTGATATGTTATCTTTCAAAAAATGCTCCCAGTCTAGAGTCGGTTCTGTAGCTCGAGTATCGTAAAGAAGTTCGCGAGGATCATTGAAGTACGATGCTCGCTCTGGGCGATAAGGAAAGCTAGACATAATCTTCTGCTGAGAAGAGTTGGCTGTATTGAAGCCCATAAATACCCAAGGCTGTTTGATTGTGGGTGTACGACCATCGTTGCGCATGAAATAGGCATAGATGGGATCATAGATATTGTCTACAAGTCCAGTATTCCAAACTGCATACAGCTGATTTTCGAGAATTTTGAGTCGTGGTTGTCTGTTATTCTTAGCAGCCGCCTCTTTCTCCAATTTGTCTTCATATTGAAGACGCTGAAAGGTAAACGAGAGATAATTCTTCAAGATAGGTCGATTTTGTTTGTCTGCATCGTCATAATACCATCGTTCCTCAAGGGCAAGGTTTACTGCCAGAGAGTTGACTGCAGCATCCCATCCCTTCAATCCTGGCATATCCTTAGGTCGTGGAAAGTATGCATACTTATCAAGTTCGTTACCAAGATAGCTGCCTTGCTTTGGTTTGAACGTTTCTGTAGTGAGTCGTGTGGTTGTCGGTGCAGAGATAAAATCCTCTCGTCCTACCATTTTAAGATCGCGTACTTGCACGGGAGCCTCGTGTTTAGAGATGTCCCCTTGACGGAACTCAATACGTTTACCAAACAGGCAACGAACCACTTCACGAATGTTGAGGAACCCCATGGCCTCATATTCTGAACGAGTGATTTTCTGGCCGAAAATGGCGAACGGAACCCAACCGTCAGTATCACATACTGTAGTCTTGAATACACCCTCAATCTTCTTCTTCATCGCGCTAATGTACTTGAGTTTGTTGGGGGCAATGCGGAATGCAAGAAATACATCATCGGTGTCTTGCGGTTTGTAGTTAGGTTCATACTTAGCATCGGGATAGTTAGCTTTGATGAACTCCTCTACATCAATTGTCTTTTCACTACGTTCAGCAACCAATTCACTGAAGCGAGTTACCAATTCACTGAACTTAACAAAGTTGCCAGCTAGAGTTGGAATCTGAGCGTAAGCACCCTCGAGTAGTGCTCGAAAATTAGGATTTTGTTCCATAGTTGTAAATAATTTAAAAGATTATAGAATAAGGCTATTGACTCAAAAGTTTTTAGCCGTGTACATATTAAATTCTTGCAAAGGTTATACCAAACATAAGATTGGTTTAATATTTGATTTTTTCTAATAACATTTGTCCAAACAATGACATTTTGGCAGTAGATTTCGATTTTATTAACACTGCTGTTCAAAGAAGTAATTATTCAGCGGTAGGTGCATGACAACAAATCGGCAAACCTCAAATAAGGCTTAAATAGTATTAAGAGATGTTTGGTTGTGTTTCTTAGAAGTCTCAACTACTGAATATAGTTCAAAAAATGCTATAGTTCCAAGATTAGAATGGCATTTTCAAATATACTATTAGGCTTAAATTTGATGTATAGTCTTATCTGCCTCCATAGGGCGAAGGTGTAGAACAAAACTAAAATGATAGACCTCATCAAGAAGTTTTGCAGCCTTGGATGAATCAGCAATATTTAAGCCTCTACTTTTTAGTAGTTCTATTTGTTCGGAAATAGAAAGAGCCTGTTTAGTGTATAATCTTAATGTTCCCATAAAAGCAAAAGACCCGCCCTGGTTCGCTGTTCAAATGGGAAGCGTGGCGGATTCTGTTGCTGCAAAGATATGAATAATCATTGATAATGCGAACTTTTTAGCGAGAAAAATCACGCAAAAGTGGAATTCTTTGACGTATTTATATATAATAATGTTAAATCGGATATTGAAACCATACTTTTCCAGCTAAACAAAGTGGTTTCTAAGATGAAAGTGTTATCTTTGTATCGTCTATACCCATGCCGAAAGCCTCAATGGGCAGAGGTTGGGCAGACATACATATATGGTATAAGGCGTAACTGTACGCTTTGGTTTTGACGCCATAAGAACTTCGCAACTTCAAACAGATTGTCAAAAACAAAGCAACGGGAACGCCTCATGAAGTGTATTATATACAGCCCCATTGGCTTTGGACGGTTCTGCCGTTTGTTGTCAATAAGGGTGATTTATATATTTACACTGGCGTGGGGCTTTCGGCGTTGCTCGTTTCGACAATCAGGGCAATGCGAAGGCCTTTATGGCGTGGAACGAGTGACAGGATAGACTCCACGCTTTTTCGTATGTATTAGTGAGTGGATTTCGTCAACAAGGGAGTCGGTTGGCTTTATTGTTTACGGAATTAGAATGAATATACTACAAAACAATCCATATCGTCTGTTAGGAGTCTATTCAAACTCTCCTACAAAGGAAAGACTGGCTAATCACAATCGCATGAAAGCGTTTTTGAAGGTTGGCAAGCCTGTGTCCTTCCCTTTAGACCTGCCCTCATATTTGGGACTCATTAATAGAACAGATGCTACGGTAGCAGATGCTGAAGCAAAACTCACCTTGCCCAAAGACCAAATTTTGTATGCTCAGTTTTGGTTTGTAAAAATGACACCATTAGATGATGTGGCTTTCAAGCATTTGGTTAATGGAGATATTCATGGAGCTATTGAGATATGGCGCAAAAAGGAATGCCCTTCTTCTTTGCAAAACCTTTTCTTATGCTTTTTGATAAACGGATATCTGTTTTTAGCATTGTATTATGCCGAAAAACTATATACTAATATCGAATACGCCAGAGAGTTCGTTGGTTATGTAGTCAATGATTATTCTTTAGAATCTACTGATTTTCTAATAGAAAATTTATTAGATAATATATGTGATGATTTTGGAGCCAAAGAATTGCTAATAGTTAACAAAGCAGACAGAAGTTGGCCGTTGGTCTCTTTTGCAAGAGAACATGGAAAGATGAAAGTGGCCCCTTTTGTTAATAGAGAAACAGGCGATAAGTTTAAGTCGTGTGCTTTTATTGATGATAAAGAAAATATTACCCTTGTCGCTTTTTGGTCAAAATTGGGAGAATTGACACCAAAAGAAATAGCTAATAACAAAGAGTATTTAGATGTTATACAGTTATCTTCTGGGACTTATAAACTTGTATATAGGGAAACTGTTCATGGAAATTGGAGAAAATATATTATTGACAAATGTGCCTCAAAATATATTGCAGACATACAGAATTGTATAGAGTTGGCAAGGAAATCAAAAGGGAAGCAACCCAAAGAAAGACTATTAGCCGGTGAGCAACTGCGAAAACACACAACCGACTCCTTGACCGAGTTGTCATCAATGCTTACTCACACTGATTTGCAATATCAGATGATTGCTGACAAACTAGGACTTGAAATTCTGCAATGTGGAATAGACTATTACAATGATTCTGAAGACCCCGATGCTGCTATAAAGGCAATGTCTCTACAAAAATATGCATTGAGCATTGTCGTAGGACAAGCAGCAAAGGACAGGTGTAAAGAGAATGTTGACATTCTTCAAAAGATTATAGATAACTTGCCCCCATTTGAAGTGTTTACAGAGGACAAGGCTATCAAGGAAGAATTGCATAAATATTGCCAGTTGCCCGATTTGATAAGCCATGCTGTTACACTTCTTGAAAACACCCAACCGTATTTGGTGTCTATAAAGGATAAATTGGGTGCTGACAATGAATATTATCTGAAAATATCTACATTAGTTGTAAATAATGCATTGAACAATGTTATTGCCGAAATTAATGAAGCTCAAAAATACGACCCCGCAGAAGAAAGACGGCAAAGGAATAAAAAATTAATGGAAAAATCAGACCCTCTGTTTCACCCATTATATTCGTCGCTATATAACGATGAGTTTCTATATGAATCAGAAGACAGAAAGACAAAATATGAATATATTAAAAGAGTTGTATTAAAGGCAAAAAAGGCTTTGCTTATAATGGATGTCTTGGATATGGAGAAATCTTTTGAGCAAGAAAGGTATTTACCTAATAGGAAGACAATAAATGATTTCTTATTACAATTAAATGACCCTCTTCCAACCTATAAGCCGCTACCTTTGAAAGAAAAAATTATGAAACAAGTAGAAGATGCCCCTGCTGGTGTTGAAAGAGCAGCAAAAGGTATTTACAACGAGATTAAAGATGAAGAGAATAGAGGCTGTCTTGCGTGTATTTTCTTTTTAATTTTCAACACAGTAATAGGTGCTGTTATGGTTGGTAAAGATGGTGCTACTGTATGCTTTCTTATAACATTGGGCATTATATGTTTTATAATTAAATTATCAGATTTATGACTGTAAAGAAAACGTTTTTAAGAATTATGTTTGCTACATTTATTTGTTTGTCAGCAAACGCAAAAACAGTGCCAAATAATGATAGGGTTAAGGCATTGGAAGAAAAATACGAAGTGCTTCAGAGCCAGTATGCTCATTACAGCATCGAGTTGCGTAGTCTAACGGAAAAGCAAAAAATAACAGAACATTGTCTCAAAACCCTCAAAAGTGAGAACTACGAACAAAGTGTAGTCATTGACAGTTTGCGCAATGTTTGCCAGCGACTGGAAGATAAGCAGTCTGCCGATAACAAAAGTATCTGTGGCAAGATAGATAAAATCAATAGCGATGTACAAGAAAACCAAAAAACATTGCAAAATCAGACACTTTGGGCTGGCATGGTGGTTTTGTTGTTGTTAGTAGCCATCATTGGTGTGGCATATAGATTAGCAAAACGTATTAAGTCAGGTAGCACATCTATTGACGAAGTGCGTAAGGCACAAGATGCGTTGCAGGTCGCACAAGGAAAGATGCAAGAAGAGTCAATAAAACTTGACGATAAACTATTGGAATTATTTGACAGGCAAATAGCGAATGCTTCTAAAAATGTAAGTAATGATAAGCCCGACCATTCGCTTGCACTAAAAGTGGCAGACGAAGTTGCTAGAATCGAGCTCAACATGTCACGCATGGATTCATCTATAAGGGGGTATAAGCAGTTGTCTAAGGCAGTAGGTCGCATCAAAGACAATTTCAACGCCAATGGTTATGAAATTGTCGATATGCTTGGGAAGCCGTATAATGAGGGAATGAAAGTAATAGCAGAGTTCGTGCTTAATGAGGATTTGGAGGAAGGACAACAAATCATTACTGGTATAACCAAGCCACAAGTGAACTACAACGGGATAATGATACAAGCAGCCCGAATCACAGTAAGTCAGAACATCTAAAACAATATTATCATGGCAAGAAATAAAATAGACTATGGCATTGACCTCGGAACAACTAATTCCGCAATTTGTCGCATGGAAAAAGGCGTGCCTGTTGCTATCAAAACAGATGTATTGAAGGATACGATGCCTTCGTGCATCTCTGTAAACAAGAAAGGCTCGATAAAAGTAGGTGATGGTGCCTATAATGATATGAAACAAGACAAACGTCGTGCTACAAAGACTTGGCGTGTTGGTGCGTCCAATACATACGTGGAGTTTAAGCGTACAATGGCTACCAATACCAACTATGTATGTACAAACAAAAACTGCAACTATACCTCAGAGGAACTGTCTGCCGAGGTATTGAAAACTCTTAAGTCGTTTGTCACAGACGAAGAATTCGATTCTGTTGTCATCACTGTCCCTGCCAAGTTCACAGTGAACCAAAAAACAGCTACAATTGAGGCTGCTAAGCTGGCTGGTTTTAAGCATTGCGAACTATTGCAGGAGCCGATTGCAGCTTCTATGGCATACGGCTTAACAGCAGAAGAAAAGAACGGACTATGGATGGTATTTGACTTTGGTGGAGGAACTTTTGATGCAGCACTCTTAAAAGTAGAGGACGGCATTATGCAAGTGTTTGACACTGAGGGTGATAACTATCTTGGTGGAAAAAACTTGGATTATGCCCTTGTTGATAATATTATAGTTCCGTATCTAAAACAGAACTATTCTATTGACAACATCTGGATGGATGCGGCAAAGAAGGAAATTCTTCGCGATGCGATGAAGACGTATGCCGAAGATGCAAAGAACCAGCTTTCATTCAAAGACCATGAGGATATTATCTCCAATTTGGGCGAGCTTGGTGAAGATGAAGAGGTAGAGGAGTTTGAACTTGACCTAACCTTGACACAGGCACAAGTATTCGATGTCTTTCGTCCATATTTTCAAAAAGCAGTTGACATCTGCAAGAACCTTATACAGCGCAACAACCTTAAAGGCTCACAAATCACGAAATTGATTCTTGTAGGCGGACCGACACACTGTCCGCTTATTCGTCAGATGCTGCGAGAACAAATTACCCCAAATGTTGACACGAGCATCGATCCGATGACCGCTGTAGCAACAGGCGCGGCTCTCTATGCGTCAACGTTGGATGCGGAGGTCTCGGATGATGAGATACAAGTAGGAACTGTAAAACTTGATGTCAGCTATGAGTCAACCACAGTTGAATCGACAGAACTTGTGCCTGTGTGTCTTGCCGATGGTTCTGCTCTCATCAAGGTTTTCGTCGAGTTCGTAAGAGGAGACAAGGCATGGTCAAGCGGTAAGGTAGAGATTAACTCCAATGGTGATGTCGTAGAATTAAAACTTTTGGAGGGCAAGGCAAATTCGTTCAAAATATCATGTTATGATGATAAAGGCAATTCCCTACCTTGCTTCCCTAACGAAATCACAATAATCCAAGGCACTGTTGTAGGAGCTGCACCATTACCTTATAATATAGGTATTGGCATTTGGAGCGAGGAGAAGAAACGTAGCGTAATCGAAATGGTTAAGGGAATGGAGAAAAACAAGCCTCTTCCTGCTACAGGAATTATTGAAAGAGACTTGAAAACTACAAACCAGCTCCGCCCTGGGGTGGCAAGCGATATCCTGACAGTCCCGGTTTACCAAACTGATGACTTTGAAGAAGCCGCAGGTAAGCCAGCCTCGCACTATGAGTATGTAGCAGATGTTGTCATCACGGGTGACGAAGTTGACACATTCATTCCAGAGAACAGCCTTGTGAATATCACATTGAAAGCCGATTCTTCCGAACAGATGAAAATTGAAGTGCATTTCCTTGCTACAGATATCACGATTGAGAAGATTTTCGATACAGGCAAGAAACATACTATGGAAGATACCAACAATCAAATAAATAAGGGATTTGATGAAGCTGAAGCATCAATTGAGACATTGGAAGAAAGTGGCATATGCGTAAGTGATTTAAGAGCCGAGCTTGCCTCTTTGCATACTGACAATGAAAATACAACGGAGAAAAAAGAGGTGCTCAAGCATCTGCGCGATTTGCTAAGAAAAATTGAGAAACTTGATGCTGGTACAGAATGGCAGCGTGTTGAAAAGGAGTTGCGCGATGAGTTTGACAATCTCGAAAAGGCACAAAGCGAATTGGGTAATGACAAGTCTGCCCAAATGGTAAACCAACTGCGCACGCAAACAGACAATGCCATTCGAACAAAAGATGTACAAATTGGTCGTCAGGTTTTGGAACAGGTAAAAAGTCTGTATTTTCAACTTACAATGCTTTATCAGTGTATAGGAATTGTTAGATATTGCAACGATCGCTTAGGAACAATCCGTTGGAAAGACTCTTCACGTGCTCGACAACTTGTAAACCGAGGGATGGAGCAAATAAACAACAACCCTACAACCGAGGGACTTAGACAAATTGCAGCGGAACTGTTGGGGCTTATGCCTAAGGAGGACGCAGCAAATGCTGGAGGACTATTAAAATGACAAACGAAGATATATTATCACAATTTCCCGATGGTGATTTGAAAAATATCATGCAAGAGTTAATTGTTGCCAATGATTCATTGGCAAACAAAGAACCTGTGTATGGTTTTCACCATAAGTTTTATGTACCGGGTTGGATTGGATTTATACAAGAATGTATCGTAGAGTCTAAAATGCAAAAGTTTGACAAACAAGTTTTCTATGCAGGTAAAGGGTATATCGACTTTATAAACTGGATAGGAGATAAAGCTGATGCTGTAGCCAAATGTTATTCAGAAATTGAAAATATGGACGAAGCGAAAAGCACTGTTTGCAAAAAACTGATTGTAGCTATTTTTGATTCAACTATAGATAATTGGGCTAAGTGCTGTCCTGAAATTGCAACATATTGCAACTTTGATTTTAATGAAAACACGAAGATTAGTCCTATAGGATGGATCCATTATAAGCTGGCTTCAATTCTACAAAAATTTGAATATCCTCAATTCGACAGTTCTTCATCAAAGGGCAGTGTTGTTTCAGTGATGAAAGCACAAGGCTATTATATAATAGGATACATTTTAAACGTAATTATTCTTGCCTGTGTTTTGGGAATAATAGGAGCGATTTTTAAATAACTATATCCATGATAAGAATTATTATTACAGTTTTAGTGTATTGCCTTGTCGGTTGGCTTCTGTGCGATATTAAACCCGACAAGTATTACACATGGTACTCAGGCATTTGGCATGGATTGTTCTTCATACCAAACTTGTTGCGTAGTTGGTTCGGTGATGCTTTATATAAAGCGAACGATTACAGCACAGCATACAATGTGTGGTGGTGGATAGCGACCGTTTGGAGTTGTATAGGATTCGTCTTTGGTGGAAGTAAACAACGAGGTTAAATAATATTTATGTACTTCAAGAAAAACGATAAAATAGGTTCATACACAGTAGCGTTTCCGCATAAGCAAGGATCTTATGCGGAAACCTATCGTGTAAAAGATACAAGTGGCAAGACCTGCTTCTTGAAACTTATCAATTACTCAAAACTCAATCGTAATCAGATTGATGATAATGGTCGAGTGATAGAGATTGAGATTGCCAAATTGCTGAAACATCATAATCTTTGTCAGTTTATAGACTCTGGCAATATGATGATGAACGGAAGTCAATATGCTTGGCTCGTCACCGAATTTGTAAGCGGAGAAACATTATCGCAGAGAATTATCCGTGATGATGAAATCAGCGTATATGAGATAAAAACAATAGCTAAGACTGTATTATCGGCATTGTCTTTCTTGCATACGCTACCTACACCTGTCATTCATAACGAGGTAACAATACAAAACGTTTTTCTTAATCTCGTTGGGGAACTGCAAGACTTGAAACTTATTGATTTTGGTTATGCCAGATTCTTGAATCAACCGCCAACCAAGCCAGACATGACGGAGTTGAATCCTTTTTATCTTGCGCCAGAACGATTCTCGGGCGTTTGTTCTGTTCAGACAGACCTCTATTCTGTTGGAGCGATGATGTACCATCTTCTTTATGGAGAGTTGCCTTGGTTCTTAGATGTTTCAAGTAAGCGTGGGCAAGATGTTATCGATTCCATCTTGGCAGAACGAGACAAAGAACTTTTACTCACAAAAGAGGACAAGTATGAACTTGACGACCAACTGCTGAATGTGATAGCAAAATCTTTAAGCTATGGTGCAGAAGACAGGTTTCAAAGCGCAGATGAGTTTATAAAGGCTATTGATGGAGAAGTAAAGATAGAACGCCAATCTACGAAACGTAAGATTTTATCACAACAACAATCCGCCAATCCGTCAGTTCCTTCCGCTATCAAGAAGAAAGGTGAAGGCTTTGCAGCAGTTGCCGGAATGGAAGAGTTGAAGCAACAAATGCGTGAAGAAGTTATCGAACCTCTTCACAATCCCGAAGAATACCATCGTTATGGTGTAACTATTCCAAATGGGATGTTGCTGTATGGTCCTCCTGGTTGTGGAAAGACATTTTTTGCAAAACACTTTGCGGAAGAGGTCGGATTCAACTTTATGTGCATCACGCCAGCTACTCTAAAGAGCCGTTATGTTAATGCTACGCAAGAGAATATTGCCAAGATGTTTAAAGAGGCAGAGGAGAACGCACCAACAGTGATTTTCATTGACGAGATGAATGAACTTGTCCCTAACCGGGATGATGGGAATGTGCATGAAATGTCAAGAAGTGCAGTTAATGAGATGCTGGCCCAAATGGATAGGACTGGAGAAAAAGGCATATTCATTATTGGGGCAACCAATTATCCAAATATGATTGACCCTGCGATTTTGCGTGCGGGACGTTTGGATAAAAAGTATTACATTGGTGTGCCTGACATAGAAGCTCGAATGGCATTGTTCAGGTTGTATTTGAACAAACGCCCTTACGATTTTGGGTTAGACTATCATCAATTAGCTGATATGACCCAAGGTTATGTCTCAGCTGATATACAACTGATAGTCAATGATGCGTCACGAAATGCACTTCTCCAACATAGCAAAATAACGATGGAGCTATTGAAAGCTGCAATTACAAACACAACTCCTTCACTTAGCAACAATGAATTACGCAAATACGAGCGCATTCGAGCTATGATGAATGGCGAAGAAGTTAAGAAGTCAGATGATAGACCTCGTATAGGTTTTAACGTTTAAATTATTACTGTTATGACAAAAGAAGAATTATACTTGAAAACCATTTTCTGTTGCATTGCTTGTGATGGAGATGTTGCTACAGAGGAAGTAGATATAGTTAGAGATTTGTGCACAAAAGACAACATCTTTCACGATGTAGATTCGGAGAAGTACCTCAACTCATGGATTACAGAAATCAATGAGCAAGGTGGAATGTTCCTGCAATCTTATCTTAAAGAACTAAATTCTGCGGGTTTGAATGAAACAGAGCAGTTACTAATAGCGTCACTTGCCATCAAAGCAATTGAAGCAGACAACCGCATAGAATATGCCGAAGTAAAATTCTTCAAAAAGATACGTTCAAGACTTACTATAAGTGACGAGGCAATATTGGCAGAACATCCAAACAAGGAGGATTTTCTCTTACCTGATATTAACATAACTGAAATTCCTCAATGGGATGATAGTACACATTTTTCACAAATATCTATTTCTACCCAAAGCAACTAAACGTTAACGACTATGTGGAATCCTTTTAAGAAAAAAGACCCATTAGAGAGACAAAGGGCTAACTATTCTTTAGCATTTGACATTGTTCCAAAAGTTCTGAATGCATTCGACACTGGAAATATACCATTGACAGAATTGGAAAACGTCTCAACTTTCATGAACTTTGCCGATGACAGCAAGAGTATCATAAAATGGAAAAAGATAACGATTTCTGGTACCGATTTCAAAAGCTATCAAGATAAGCACATGATAATAATTCGGTTCCCAGAGCCGTTTACTTTATCAAGTGCAAAAGCTGGAATAATTGTTGTTGACAAAAGGTGTCGCCAAACAAGATACTTTACACTGGAGGCTTCTTTTGGTGGGTGTATGATTGTTGAAATCTTGGGACAGAATCGTAACAATACAGGCATTACCATTGCGGACAAAGAAGATCTTACAGAATTTGCCTCTATCGTTTTCAGTTTAGCCATAAAGCAAGACGAACAGAAATCTGCGTCTACCGAACAGGTTGTAAATAATATGGAACAAGCAGGTGTAGGTGAAAGTGTCATCGCACTATCGCTTAATGCTCTGATAGAACAAATGTCAGCAAGATACTCTGAGTGGAAAGGTCTGTTTACCGTAACTCCTATGGCTGATCATGTTTTGGTTAAATGCCATAAAGGGTTTGATGATACAAATACTCGCAAAGCTATACCATGTTTATGGAGAAGAAAATCCTTTGTTGATAATTGCAAAATGTTTGATGTCAAAAGAATCGTATTTTTAGACTCTGTGAATCACACTTTTGATGAATTAAAGCCATTGGAAATAGATGCATCTACACTTCCTTGATTAGAGTATAAGAACCTGCTTTGTCAAATTTCAAACAAAGTAAGTTCTTATAACCTGAGTTCGGGATAAGAATGTCTTTGTAAAACTTGGTAATCCCAAGTTTTGGAAGACAACGCTTCTGAGAAATGACAATTGGCAAACATATTCCGACTTGTTTGTTATAATTGAGCCCCTTCTTTAAGGGGCTCAATTATTGATTTGATTTTTTCACCTTATATTATATATGATATATCCAGAAAGCGGACACAACCTGCATAACGGATAATCATATTTTATTTCCTAAACAGTTTCATCGTGCGCCATACATCCTGCATTTGGGCAGATGATGAAATGGTAGGAGTCTGTGATTTGTTGTTCACAACTATTGACTTTTGCGATACATTGGTCTTAACGTAATCTGCCAAATCGCCAAGAGTTACATTTCCACGTGACTCCTTTAACTTTTTAAGTAGGAAATACGTAAACAAGCCATGTCCTTTCTCTTTATATGGATAAGCTGTTTCGCTCCCATCTGCAGCAGAAAAGACTACTACATTACCAGTCACAATGTCTTTCTTTGGCTTGATAGCTATACCTCGTGCAGAAACAATCATACCGTTTTCTCTACGGCTACCACTGAAACAGGCATCCATAAAGACTATGGCTTGCTTGGCATCGATGCTTCCGATTGAAGAATACAGACTACTTAATGGTAAACATGCCTCCAACATAGATGGTGTAGCATCTGCTGGCAGCAGATAGGCTTCATTGTTCTTTTCATTTGGCACTCCATGACCGGCATAGTAAAAAATGACATTTATATCACCCTTGTATGCTTGCGAAATCTGTTTTAATGTACTCAACGCACCCAATATCTTACCATAAGTAGCATCGATATAAACCTTTATGTTTTCTTTCGGAAGACCTAATGTTTTATGACAATACTCAGAAAAGATCTTTGCATCATTGACTGCGAAAGGAACACTCGCAACATTCTGATAATTCTCATTGCCTATTATGAAGGCAAACGTATTCGAAGAGTTTACAGAAGAGACAGGTATGTCTTTGTCTATCGTACGGTCTATTATAGCAACAGGCTGAGTTTTCGCTTTTTGTAATGATTGCGGTGTCGTTTGTACTTTATTGTCAGCTACGTCAACTATTATTTCTGGCAAATCTATATTTGCAGACAAATTCTGGTCAGGCACATAGTTGTTAAGCGATTTATATACATTGTTACCCAGTTTGAACGAGAATGAAACAATAGCGGCTCTATCGTTTACAATATCGTAGTTCGGTGTTATTTTAACATTATTTTTCCATTTTTCCTTAAACGTCGGAGCTTGCGCAATAGGGACTTTTATGAATAACGTATCTACATTTTTGATATACACAGGAAAAGTTTCATTTTCAGGGTCATAGGCAGCAAGAAAATATCTCAAGTCCACACGTTTGTTGGTGTTGAGGTATTTTGACTTATACTCTTTTGTCAGTTCCTTTACCTTTAGATTCTGATTGACGGCGGTTACGCGTTTCTTCCACTCTGACTGTTTCTCAAATTCTGATTTCTTCTGCCAATTCTTTATATCTTCCTCTATTAAGGGTTTGGCATATTCGCTAAATGTCTTAAAGAGGCCACCATACTCAAAGTTGTTGGCCTTTAATGTGTAAAATGCAGAACTAAATGGCGTATTACCCCAGCTGTCAAACACCCCGTTATGAATTGTAATTTTGGAAGTGAGTCCATAAATTTCAGTTAGTTTATAACAAAATGCGAAAGCCATATCTCCTATATAGGTCACTTTAGATGGAATAACAATCTTTGACAGACTATGGCAATTGTCGAAAGCATAATTACCTATATATTCCAATTGTTTTGGCAGTTCGATAGAAGGAAGTGACATACATCCACTAAAGGCACCATCCTCTATTCGTTTAGTGCCTTCGAAACGGACTTTTCGAAGTCTTGTGCAATCACGCACCATGTTTTTTTCTATCACGGTTCTATAACCCAAATCCAGAGTGTCAAGATAGTTATCCTTATAGTCCCCAAAGATTTGTTTCATGGTCACTCCATGTACATTAACATACGCATAAGTAAGAGATTTGCAGTTGGAAAAAGCGCCATTTCCTATTTTCATGTTCTCATTAAACAAATATATCTTGTTTAGTTTATCACAGTATTTAAATGCAGCGGTTCCTATTTTCTTTATTGATTTAGGTAAATGAATATATTCCAGGTTTGGTAATTGATAAAAGGCGAAATTTCCAATTTCTTCTACTCCATCTTCGAAATCAACGGATACTAAAGACGTATATTTGGTAAAACTATGGTCGCCAATACGTAATGTTTTAGGTATCGTAAGGTAACGAATATTCTTGGCGACATCACTATTAAGGGAGCAAAACAATATAGGATAACTCTTACCTTTATAAGATACATAGGCAGGTATATCTAAGCAAGTAGGGGCTTTCATTTGTTCCGGGTACAAATTATCCACGGAACCATATAGAATACCTACGCTTGTGGTAAGACTATATTCAATACCCTGTATAATGACACGTTTCTCCTTCTTCGCCTCTATTTGGGAGGTGATTCCCCACAACAAGACAAACAACATCAAATAGCGAAATAAAATCTTTTTTTGTAACATATCATGATAGTGATAGTACGTCCATACTTTGAAAAATTTGGTAGTTTGAGCAGCCGCATTTGTTACTAAACAAAAAAGGGAAACCGTAAATGCAAATAATTTTTTCATTGTGATAATCGTTAGTTATTAAATGTTTTTAGTACAATACACCTTAAATGGAAAGTTCTATAAGTATCAGGACAACAACAGCCTGTCCATGATATGCTCATGCCAGACATTTCGCTTGTCTTAGTGTTACACTAAAGATGACCAAAACCTGACTATTGGCAAAAATACAAATTAAATCTGAATAGCCCGCCTCTTTTGATGCCTTTTTTGCAAATATAGTACATTTTTTTGCAATCATGGTTCAACTTGGTATTCTTTTATTCTAAATCACCGCCCCAACCTTAGACTTGCTAACTACCTTTGGTGCATGAATAAAATATCTAACCGCAGTTGCGGGCTCGTATCAATAGTTACGTGGTTGCGTGTCGTAAGTCACGAGCCCACGTATCGTAAGTCACGGGCTCTCGTGACTATTGATACGAGCCGACAACTGTGGTCAGAGGCGCGGCCGGCGTAGTTGCTGCGGTGGTCGGCTTAGTCGCTGCAGTGGCCGGCGTAGTTGCCGCGGAGGGCGGCATGGTCGGCATAGTGGTGGCGATGGACTCTAAAGAAACCGTGATAATTGACAATCATCATGGATGGAGTGAAAATAATCGCCCTTTTCTTTTGCCATGCACCAACCTTTGGCTAACTTTGTAGAAAGTTAGGCCCCTGCGCCCTGCCCCGATGGCAGCCTTGGTCGCAGACACGATGAGCGCTCGGGCCATACCTTATTAATATATCGGTGAACACTATCAGTATATCGGTGAACACTATCAGTATATCGGCGAACACTATTAATATATATCGGCGAACAATAACTAAAAAACATATAATGATGAGAAAAATCTTTGTGATGCTGTCGTTGCTGGCAGCGGCCGTGACCCACGCCGCCGAACAGCCCCAGCGCGTGTCGGTGGAGACTCCCCACATGTCGTTAGTCCTGGAAGTGTCGAAAGACATGCAGCCCCGCTATGTCTATCTTGGCGAGCGTCTCGGCAAGCATGACCTCGACAACGCCGTACCTCTGGCGCGCACCCCCATCTATCCCACCTACGGGTCGGAACTGGTGCATGAACCCGCACTCGCCATAACCCACGCCGACGGGGCTATGGCCACCGACCTGCGCTATACAGACACCAAGGTGGTGGCAGAGCCCAAAGCCACGGTGACCATCGTGCGCATGCAGGACAAGGTGTACCCCGTGGTGGTAAACATCTGCTATCGCGCCTATAGCGACGTGGATATCATCGAGACATGGACCGAGATAGAAAACTATGAGAAACGCCCCATCACCCTCAACCGCTTTGCCAGCGCCATGCTGCCCATACGCCGCGGCGATGTGTGGATGACACGCTTCCACGGAGCATGGGGCAACGAGGCAAGGCTCGTAGAACATCCGCTGCAGCGTGGATTTGTGACCGTAAAGAACAAGAACGGTGTGCGCAACTCGCAGACAGAGCATGCCGAGGTGATGTTCTCGCTCGACGGCAAGCCCGCAGAGAACCACGGACGCACCATCGGAGCAGCCCTCTGCTATACCGGCAACTACCGTCTGCAGGTGGAGACCTACAATACCGACTACCACTATCTGCTGGCTGGCATCGACGAGGAGTGCTCTGCTTACCATCTGGCTCGGGGCGAACGCTTTGTCACCCCCGTGCTGGCGCTCACCTACAGCAATGAGGGCAAGGGCGGCGTGAGCCGTACGTTCCACCGCTGGGGCCGCGAGTACAAGCTCTGCCACGGCAACCAGGTGCGCGACATCCTGCTCAACAGCTGGGAGGGCGTGTATATGAATGTCGAAGAGAAGAAGATGGACCAGATGATGGCCGATTTCAAGGCCCTCGGCGGCGAGCTCTTCGTGATGGACGACGGATGGTTTGGCGGCAAGTATCAGCGCACCGACGACGCTGCTCTGGGCGACTGGGTGGCCGACACCCGTAAACTGCCCGGTGGCATCGAGGCTCTGCTCGACGACGCCAAGCGCCACGACATCAAGTTTGGCATCTGGATTGAGCCCGAGATGACCAACGAGCGGAGTGAACTCTACGAGCGTCACCCCGACTGGATCATCAACGCCAAGAACCGTCCGCTCGTGGGCGGACGCGGCGGAAACCAGCTGGTGCTTGACATGGGCAATCCTAAGGTGCAGGACTTCGTCTTCGGCGTGGTCGACAATCTGCTTACCCGCTATCCGCAGATAGCCTATATCAAGTGGGACGCCAACATGTCTATCATGTCTCACGGTTCGCAGACGCTCTCTGCCGCCAACCAGAGTCACCTCTATATCGCCTATCACGCGGGCCTGAAGAAGGTGCTCGAGCGCATACGTGCCAAGTATCCCGACGTGGTGATGCAGAGCTGTGCCAGCGGTGGTGGCCGCGTCAACTGGGGCATACTGCCTTACTTTGACGAGTGGTGGGTGAGCGACAACACCGACGCCCTGCAGCGCATCTACATGCAGTGGGGTACCAGCCACTTCTTTCCCGCCATCGGCATGGCTTCGCACGTGAGCGCATCGCCCAACCACCAGACCATGCGCCGTCTGCCCATCAAGTATCGCTTTGATGTGGCTATGACAGGCCGTCTCGGTATGGAGATGCAGCCCTGCGATATGACCGACGCCGAGCGCGACTTTGCCAAGCGTGCCATCGCCGACTACAAGACCATACGGCCTGTGGTGCAGATGGGCGACCTCTACCGCCTGGTGAGCCCCTACGACGACCAGCACATCGCTTCGCTCATGTATGTGACTGAGGCCAAGGACAAGGCTGTGTTCTACTGGTGGAAGATGGCCAACTTCGTAGACGACCATCTGCCCCGCGTGTGCATGGCTGGTCTCGACCCGCAGCGCATGTATCGCGTGCACGAGTTGACCCGCATCGACAAGGACCCCCTCTTCTGCGAGGGCCGTCTCTATAGCGGCGCCTTCCTCATGAACCACGGACTCGACTTCCCCTACAATCACAAGACCGATGTAGAGACCAACGGATGGTCAAGCCGTGTGCTCTATCTCACAGCCGAGTGATCCCTGGGCGCACAGCCCGTGACAGATAACTTACAAATACATAGATTGCAACGCATTGCGCGTTGCAATCTATGTATATGGCAACAGGAAATAATCTTTTCGTGCTTTGATTTCATTGTCTCTAACCGTTACTTGATCTTAATTTAGGCTATTTCCGGTTTTGAGCAGATTGGCTCTGGTCTGGGTGAAGCCATAGCGAGTTATGCCTCCATCAATATGGCATGAATCTGAGTCTGATGACCTGTCGGGTTTAGACCGTTTGGAGCTAATGCACAAAAAAAGAGGATGACGGCGCTGTGCCGACATCCTCTCGTAAGGGTTGTGATGATGGCTCCGCAGAGGAAGCCGCCATAATGGGTGCTATCAGATGATACTGTTCTTGCGGGTCCACTCGATAATCTCGGGGATGTAGCCGAAGGCCAGTCCGGTGACGGTGTCTGCACAACCGTAGTAAACGGCTACGCGTCCGGTCTCGGGGTCGTGGAGCTCGGCACAGGGGAAACATACGTTTGGCACGTCGCCGGTGAGCTCATACTGCTTCTGCGGAGAGATGAGGTAGGGACCGCTGCGGTAGATGGGCTTCCAGGGCTGCTCGAGGTCGAGCAGAGCCGAACCGAAGCTGTATACATAACCATTGCAAGAGTGGAGCACGCCGTGATAGAACAGCAGCCAGCCCTCGCTGGTCTCGATTGGGATAGGTCCGGCACCAATCTTCATGCACTGCCATGCGCTCTGCTCGAATGGAGCGGGAGCCATCACGTGGCGGTGCTTGCCCCAGAAGCACATATCGGGCGACTCGCTATAGAAGATGTCGCCGAAGGGAGTGTGGCCAGTGTCAGAAGGACGAGAGAGCATGGCGAAGTTGCCATTGATCTTCTTGGGGAACAGCACGCCGTTGCGGTTGTAAGGCAGGAAGGCGTTCTCCAGCTGGTGGAAGGTCTTGAAGTCGGTGGTCCATGCCACGCCGATGGTTGGGCCGTAGTAGCCGTTGCACCATGTGACATAGTACTTGTCCTCTATCTTGCACACACGTGGGTCGTAGCCATACACCCACTGTCCCACTTCCTCGTTGTCGCACTGGAAACGGAGCGGTTCTTCATTGATGTTCCACTTCTTGCCATCCTCAGAGAAGCCTACGTGAAGCACCATGCGGCGGTTGGTATCATCGCAGCGGAAAACGCCAGCGAAACCATTGCCGAAGGGTACTACGGCACTGTTGAAGATACTGTTGCTGGTGGGCAGCAGGTCGCGGGGGATGATGGGGTTGTCGCTGCAACGCCACATTACATTCTTGCAGTCTTGCGGACGCTCTTCCCAAGGCATGTTGGGCAGGGCCTGTCCTTCAATAATCAGTTTGCTCATAATCGTGATGATTTTGGTTGTATGAATATTATTGTTTCTTGTCTGGATAGGTGAATGGCACAAACCAGGTGATAAGCAGTGCGGGTATGATGAATATCAGCACAAAGAGGAAGAAGCCCTCATAGCCCAACAGCGTGGTGAGCTTGCCGCTCGACATACCGGTGACCATCACGCTGAGGTTCATGATACCCGAGGCGATGGCATAGTGGGACATCTGGTTCTTGCCGGGAGCTATCTGGTGCATCATAAACATGGTGAGGCCCACGAAGCCAAATCCGTAGCCGAAATACTCTATCACGATGCCGCTGCCGATGAGCCAGAGGCTGCTGGGCTGGTAGATGGCGAGGAAGGTGTAGACCAGGAAGGGCAGGTTGAAGATAAGGGCGAGGACAAACAGCACCCGCTTCAGACCGAAGCGTGCGATGACGTTGCCGCCGAGGATAGATCCCACCACGAAGGCTGCGGCTCCGAAGGTGCCATAGTAGGTGCCAATCTGCTCATTGCTCAGTCCGAGTCCACCCTGGGAAACGGGGTCGTGGAGGAAGAGGGGCACCACCTTCATCACAAATCCCTCGGCGAGGCGATAGATGATGATGAAGAGGATGTAGTAGATGATGTGTGCCTTCTGGACAAACTCCTTGAGCACATCCCACAGTTCCTTCAGCGTCTCGCTGGCACTCTTCTTGTCATCGTTGTGCTTGCCGTCGGTGGGCAGGATGAAGTAGTGGTAGATACCCAGCGCGGTCATCACCACGCAGAGGAAGACGAGGATGGCGGTCCAGGCATTGAGCACTCCCACCATGGGGGTGATGATGCCGGCAATCCATACCAGCAGTCCGGTGGCAAAAATCTTGGCGATATTGTAGAACGCACCTTGCCAGCCTATCCACCGGGCTTGGTCCTCCTTGGACAGCACGCCCATATAGGTGCCGTCGGCAGCAATGTCGTGGGTGGCACCACTCAGTGCAACTACGGCAAAGAGGGCTATAGAGATGGCGAAGAAGTCGGGGAGGTGGAGCGAGATGGCTGCCAGACCGAAGACGACGCCACTGACTACCTGGGTGAGGACTACGAAGAACTTCTTGGTCTTGTAGAGCTCAAGCAGGGGGCTCCACAGGAACTTCAGGGTCCAGGGCAGCATGATGAGGCCGGTCCAGAAGGTAATCTCTGCATTGCCTATGCCCAGGTCCTTGTACAGGAGAGACAGTACCATATTGAGCACCACAAAGGGCATGCCCATGGCAAAATAGAGGGTGGGCACCCAGGCTACGGGGCTCACCTTCTTATTGGCTAAATTGATTTCTTTCATTGTTGTTATCAGGTTTTATTTCTTGCATGAGATAAGCAGGTCGGTCTTGCCGTCCTTGACGAGCTTCAGGATAAGCTCGCCGAAGAGAGTGTTCTGCCAGGCAAACCAGGGACGGGTGTAGTGCATCGAGTCCTTGATGTCGAACGACTCGTGGATGACTCCCGTGTTGGCGTCGGTGTCCATAAGCATCTGCACACACTCTTTGATCTCCTTGTCGTCACGGCTGGTCATGGCGCGCATGATGAGGCTCATAGGCCAAGCCATGTCGTAGCCCATGTGGGGACCACCGATGCCTTCGCCAGCCTTACCGCGGAAGAAGTAGGGGTTGTCTTCGCTCCACACGAAGCGGCGGGTGTTCTGGTAGATGGGGTCATCTATGTCGACATCACCCAGATAGGGCATGGCGAGCAGACTGGGCACGTTGGCGTCGTCCATGAGCAGGTGGTTGCCCATACCGTCGACCTCGTAGGCGTAGATCTTGCCATACTTGGGATGGTCGTAGACGGCATACTTCTGCAGCGCGGCCTTCACCTCGTTGGCCAGGTCTGTGCACTGGCTGGCCATCTGGCTGTTGCCGTTGACACGGGTCAGCACGTCGGCCATCTTGTTGAGGGTGGTCACTGCCATGAAGTTGGAGGGAATAAGGAAGAGGAAAGTGGTGGCATCGTCGGATGGACGGAAGACCGATGCGATGAGTCCGACAGGACGCACGGGGGCTCCAAGGCCCACGTTGCAGACGGTGTCGAGCTGTCGGTCGGTGACGCGCAGGAACCTATAGGAGCCAGGGCCATTCTTGCGCTGCTGCTCGTGGAAGGTGGCAAGGATATTCTTGACCACATCCTGCCAGAGCTGACCCTCGAAGATAGAGGCGTCGCCGGTGACGAGCCAGTACTCGTAAGCCAGGCGCAGCGGATAGCACAAGCTGTCTATCTCATACTTACGCTCGTGCACTCCGGGCTTCATGCCGCTGTCGTCGCTCATCCAGCGGCTCTTCTCGGCGAAGTCGCGGTGGAACGCATTGGCGTAAGGGTCGTACTGGATGTTCTTGAACTGACGCAGGATGACACCCTTGATCATCTGCTGGATATTCTTGTCCTTCTTGGCAAACTGGAGATAGGGCCATACCTGGGCTGCAGAGTCGCGGCCCCACATGGCGTGGATGTCGCCGGTATAGACAAAGGTGTCGGGGTTGCCGTCGGCGTCTTCCTCGTAGTGCACGGTGGTGTCGAGGGTGTTGGGGAAACAGTTCTCAAACATCCAGGCGAGATAGGGCGAGTCCTTCAGACGCTTCTTCATGTCCTTGATGCACTGCTCGATGACCTTGGAACGGAAGAGGCGTTCCTCGACAGCCGGGCGCTTGGATACGTAGGGTGTGGCGACGGCTATGGCGTCGATATACTCCTGTCCGAACTCTTTCTGGTTTACCGAAGCCTGGGCCTGGGCCGAGGTCGTGGCAGCAAAGGTGAGCAATCCTGCGATTGCCACCTTTGTGATATTGCTGATGTTCATAGATAGTGTCATTTAGGGACGGTCCTTAACCTTGGTGCCGAACTTAGAGGGCTTGGCACCCATTACAAACTCGAGCACACCGCCCTTCATCAGGTCGGCATAGTCCATATACGACTTGGTATAAGGACGGCCGTTCCACTTGACGCTCTGGATGTACATATTCTTCTTGCTGTTGTTGCGGGCAACGATGTCGAGAGTCTTGCCTTCGCCGACATTGAGTGTGGCGCGGTCGAAGATGGGTGAGCCGAAGATGAACTTGCCGCCCTCGGGCTCTACCTGATAGAGACCCACGCTCGACAGGATGTACCAGGCAGACATCTGGCCTACGTCTTCATTACCGCTGAGACCGTCGAACTCGTTCTTGTACATCTCGTCGAGTGTCTGGCGGATGAGGCGTGCACCCTTCCAGGGCTGGCCTACGTAGTTATACATATATATTATATGGTGGCTGGGCTCGTTGCCATGGGCATACTGACCGATGAGGCCCGAGATGTCGGGAGAGGCTTCGGCACCAGCGTCGCCGCTGACGATAAAGAGGCTGTCGAGTTTGGAGACAAAACGCTTCTCGCTCTTGAAGCAGCTCACGAGACCGTGGACGTCGTGGGGAACGAGCCAAGCGTACTGCCAGGCATTACCCTCAGTGTAGTCGTCCTGACGGTGAACAGAGTGGAAGGGGTTGAAGGGCTCGCGGAACTTGCCCTTGCTGTCCAGACCACGCATAAAGCCGGTGGCGGGGTCGAAGAGACGGCGGTAAACCTGGCTGCGGTTGTAGAAGTACTGGTAGTCTTCCTCGTGACCGAGCATCTTGGCCACCTTGGCCACGCCGGCGTCGGCGAGGGCATACTCCAGAGCCTTTGCCACAGTCTCATAAGTGGGGTCGAGGTCGCAGGGGATGTAGCCATACTTCTTGAGCAGGTCCATGCCACGGTCGTCCTTCATGGCCGAAGCCTTCATGGCCTCGTAGGCTGCCTCTTTGTCAGCCACCAGACCCTTGAGCACGTAGTCGGCGAGGATGGCCACGCCGGGGTTGCCCACCATACAGTCGGTCTCGTTGCCCATAAGATGCCAGATAGGCAGTTTGCCCTGCTGCTTGTAGATATGGATAAAGGTCTGTGCCATATCAGCAGCCTTGTCGGCATGGATGAGCGACATCAGAGGCATGTTGGCACGGTAGGTGTCCCAAAGAGAGAATGTGGTATAGTTGGTGAACTTGCCACGGTGTATCTTGTAATCGGCACCACGGTATTCGCCATTGACGTCGGAGAATACAGAGGGAGCGGTCATCGAGTGATACATGGCGGTGTAGAAGATGGCGCGGTCGTTGGCGTTGCTGGTCTCAATCTTGATTTTGCCCAACTCGGTGTTCCAAGCCTCGTCGGCAGCCTTGGCTACAGCGTCGAAGTCCCAACCGGGCACCTCGGCCTGCATGTTGAGCATGGCGTTGCCCTCGTTGACGGCCGAGAGACCCACCTTGACCAGCACGGGACGGGTGGCGTCGGCGAGCTCGAGCACGGCGATGGTGTCATTGCTCTGCACCATCTTGACGGGAGTGGAGAACTCGGCTGCGAAATACACCTGCTGGTTCTTGGCCCATCCTGTAGACTTGCGATAGCCTGTTATCAGTGTTGGGCTCACCTGGCGCATGCCGCATACTTTCATCGTATCCCATCCGATGCCCTGCAGCAGGTCGAGCTTCATCAGCGCCTTCTTGGCATTGGCGAATGTGTAGCGATGCATACCCACGCGCTGTGTAGCGGTGAGCTCTACCTTGACATTGGGGTTGTTGAGCTTCAGGCCATAATAGCCGGGGCGGACGGTCTCGTCGCTGTGGGCGAAGATTACAGAGTCCTGCGCAGCGGTAGATACGGGCAGCAGAGCGATGTCGCCCAGGTCGCCGATGCCGGTTCCGCTGAGGTGGGCGTGACCGAAACCGATGAGTACATTGTCGCTATAATGATAGCCCGAGCACCAGTCCCATCCACGGGTCTTCTCGGTAGGACCGAGCTGGATGTAACCGAAGGGAACATTGGCACCGAGGAACACGTGGCCATGGCCGCCGGTTCCCACATAGGGATTCACATACTGCGTAAGATTTTCAGCGTGGACAGCCGTGGTGGCACCACACATTACGCTCAAAGCCAGGAAGGCCTTGACAGATAATTTTCTTAATATTTCCATTGTTAAAGCTAATAGTTTTGTACAAAGGTAGCAATAAATTGGCAGAATTTAGGCCTTAGGGATAAAAAAAACACTTGCAGAGGCATATCCGACGCTATTTTTTATAAAAATAGCCTTCGCAGCGGCAAGCACCGTGATGATGGCGGCGTCGGCAGCGTTTGTGTAAGCCTCGTCGGGGTGCGGGTTGACCTTTGTCAACATCATCATCGATTATGGCGCGATTTATAAAGATTAACGCTATTGTCACATATTATTGCTGGTTTATCATTAACTTTGCAATAACGTATAAAGACATAGCTGATGAAACTGAAGACGATATTCCTGGCCTTGCTGTGGCTCACGACGCTTGCCGCCCATGCAGCCACCGACGGTCAGGGCAAGATGGAGGCCATGCGCGGCAAGGTTCCGGGAAGCTATAACTTCTGGATATTCACTCCCGAGGAGTACGAAGCAGAGGGACGTGGCGTGCCGCTGGTCATATTCCTCCACGGCGCCAGCCTGTGTGGCAACAATTTGGAAAAGGTGCGCCGCTACGGGGTGCTCCACGCCATACAGAAGGGTAAGATTGTGCCTGCTGTGGTGCTGGCGCCGCAGAACGGAGGTGGAGCGTGGAACCCCAAGAAAATCAACGACCTGCTGGAGTGGACCGTGGCACACTATGCCATCGACACCACCCGCGTCTATGTCCTGGGCATGAGCCTGGGAGGCTACGGCACGATGGATTTTGTGGCAGCCTATCCCGACAAGGTGGCAGCTGCCATGGCGCTCTGCGGAGGCTGTTCGGTGAAGGAGCCCGCGGGGCTGGGCCAGGTGCCCTTGTGGATCATGCATGGTACCGCCGACCGCGCCGTGCCTATAGCCCAGTCCAAGCGAGTGGTCGACTATCTGCAGCAGAGCGGCAACGACCAGCTGCTGCGCTACGACTGGATAAAAGGGGGCAACCACGGCACACCCGCACGCCTATTCTATCTGCAGAAGACCTACGACTGGCTCTTCTCTCACTCCCTCCACGACTCGCCGCGTACGGTCGACCGCACCTTCGACATCGATATGGACGATATCCGCCAGACCTACGACGAACTGAGATGGTTCAGAGGAATGTATGACAACGATTAGACGACGATAATGAATATCAAAGCACTCTTTTTCGACATCGACGGCACGTTGGTGAGCTTCACCTCCCACACCGTGCCCGCCTCTACCGTAGAGGCGCTCGAGGAAGCCCACCGGCGTGGCGTGGGCATCTATATATCCACGGGCCGACCCATGGCCTTTATCACCAACCTCAAGCCCATCGCTCACCTCATCGACGGATATATCACCACCAATGGTGCCTACTGCGTGGTGGGCGATACGGTGGTGAGCCGTCACCCTATGGACCCCGACGATGTGGCCACCGTGCTCGCCGACGCCATCGACAACCACTATCCGGTGGTGGTAGACGGTGAGCGGACCATCGTGGTCTACAACAACTCCGACCTCGTAGACCGTATCTATGTCAAGGGGCTTGGCGTAGATGTGCTCGACTACAGCCTGACACTCAAGGACCTGGGCACAGAGGGCATCCTGGAGTTGTCGCCCTTTATGACCCGCGCCCAGGAAGCTGCACTCAGCCCACGTCTGCGCCATGTCACCTCGGGCCGTTGGCACCCGGAGTTTACCGACTTTACCCGCCAGGGTGTCGACAAGGCACTTGGCTTGCGCGAGATGGCCGGTTTCCTGCACCTTGACATCAGCCAGACCATGGCCTTCGGCGACGGTGGCAACGACATCGCCATCCTCAGTGCTGCTGGCATTGGCGTGGCTATGGGCAACAGTGCCGACGATGTCAAGGCGGCTGCCGACTTCGTCACCACCGATGTCGACAACCACGGCATAGCCCACGCTTTGCGCCACTATAAGATTATAGACTGAAAGGTAGGGACAAAAACTATCTCCTTTTAATCAAGAATTAGAGAAAAAAGGATAACAATCAAACATATTATCGTGGAAAACTGCGTAACTTTGCACACACTTTATAACCATAATAAATACATCGACGACAATGACCTTGACTATTGAAAGAAAGAAGGCAATACGCAAAGAGATACGTGACTATGTGATGATAAGCATAGCCATGATTTCCTATGGATTGGGCTGGACCATCTTCCTGCTGCCCAACAAGATACCTACGGGCGGTGTGCCGGGTGTATCATCGGTACTCTACTGGGGCATGGACATCCCCGTCCAGATGTCCTACTTTGCCATCAACGCCACGCTGCTTCTCATTGCGCTCCGCATATTGGGCTGGCGCTTCTGCGTGAAGACCATCTACGCGGTGTCGTTGCTCACGGCGCTTTCCGCCGTCTTCCAGGAGCATCTGGAGAGCATCCATCTGCTGGAGGGCGACCCCTTCATGACCTCCATCATCGGCGGTGTGTTCATGGGTAGCGGTATCGGCTTGGGACTGGCTTTCAACGGCTCTACCGGAGGCACGGATATCGTGGCAGCCATCATCAGCAAGTATCGCAACATATCTTTGGGCCGCGTGTTCCTCGTGGTCGACCTTACCATCATCACCTCGAGCTATTTTGTGCTGCACGACTGGGAGAAAATCATCTACGGATATGTGACGCTCATCGTCTCGTCGCTCTGCATAGACTATGTGGTCAACTCCATGCGCCGTTCGGTGCAGTTCTTCATCATCTCCGACAAGTATGAAGAGATTGGTGCCCGCATCATCAATGACCCCCACCGTGGCGTGACCGTGGTCAACGGCCATGGCTTCTACTCGGGCCGCGACGTCCACATGCTCTTCGTGCTGGCTAAGAAGAGCGAGTCTCACAAGATATTCATGCTCATCAACGAGATAGACCCCAAAGCCTTTGTGTCACAGAGTGCTGTAATCGGAGTCTATGGCGAGGGCTTCGACAAGTTCAAGGTACGCACCAAGCGTTATCAGGAATAATCCTTCATCCACCATGCGCGACGACAGTCAATACATACACGACCTCACGGCTCAGGGCGAGCACCGGCAGCAGGACTTCAAGTACGAAATCACCGACGCTGGCAAACTGGCGCGTTCGGTGTCGGCATTTGCCAATACCGTGGGCGGCCGCCTGCTTATCGGCGTGCGCGACGACGGTACCATAGCCGGAGTCAAGACCGAAGAGGAAATCTACATGATGACCCGTGCGGCCTACGGATGTTGTGAGCCCGAGGCCGACATCAACTTCAAGACCTATCATGTCGATGGGCGCAATGTGGTGGTTGCCACCATTCCGCCCGCCACTGCCAAGCCGGTGTGCGTCTTCGACGACGAGGGCCACAAGACCGCCTATATACGCATCAAGGATGAGAATGTGGTGGCGTCGCCCGTAATTATAGAGATGTGGAAGCAAGAGCAGCGCGAAGAGAACGTGATGCCCTACACCGATACCGAGTCGGGGCTGATGGAGATGATGCGTCTCAATCCTCACCAGCCTCTCCAGGTCATCTCCAAGATAGCCCATATCAAGCGTTTCCTGGTCATCAAGATACTGGCACGCCTCATCCGCTACGACATCGTGGGCTGGGAGTGGGACGGCGAGGACTTCCTTTTCTATCTGAAATAGGCTGCATCCGTGGCAGGGTACTCTGTGCATGTGCGGGTGCCCCAGTTGGCAACAAATTGCCACGCAAGACAAAAATGTTAATGGTTTTTGTCTTTTATACCAATAGTATTGAGTAAATTTGTAGGCACAAGACTCAAACAATCATCAATATGGAAATCAACAAGGCTTTTATTACCATCGGACTGGCAACAGCTTTGCTGCAAATGCCTGTCGCCGCAGATGCCCAGCACGCCGGTAGTGCATGCTGTGACCACGGCAACAAGACCTGTCGACAGAACCCGCTGCTCCAGAAGAGCTCTCTGCCCTTTGGAGCGCCCGACTTCGCACGCATCAAGGAGACCGACTACCTGCCTGCTATCGAGGCGGCGGTCAAGCAACAACGTGAGAACATCCAGAAGATAGTGGACAACAAGGCCAAACCTACCTTCGCCAACACCATCCTCGCCTACGAGAACAGCGGTGTGCTGCTCGAGAATGTCAGCAATGTGTTCTTCGGACTCTGCAGTGCCCACAAGACGCCGGTCATCGCCGACACCGAGAAGAAGGTGACACCCTTGCTCACCGACTTGGACAATGAGATATCTTTCAACCAGAAGCTCTTCGAGCGCATCAAGTATGTATACGACCACGAGTACAAGAGCCTTACCGGCGAAGACCAGCGACTCACCGAGGTGATATATAAGGGCTTTGTGCGTTCGGGCGCCATGCTCTCTGCCGACAAGATGCAGCGCATGAAGCAGATTAACTCGCGTATCTCCGACCTCCAGCAGCAGTGGGGCAACCTCCTGCCCGAGGCGACCAACAACGCTGTGGTATGGGTCGACAGCAAGGAGAAGCTCGACGGTCTGAGCGATGCCGACATCGCCCAGTGCAAGAAGGATGCCGAGAGCCGTGGTGCCAAGGCTCCCTACTGCATCGTAATCATCAATACCACACAGCAGCCCATCCTCGCCAGTCTGCGCAACCGCGACCTGCGACGCCAGGTCTATGAGGCCAGCATCCACCGCGCCGACGGCACGCGCCCCGAGTTCAACACCTTCTCCATCGTGGCCGAAATGGCTCGTCTGCGCGCCGAGAAGGGCAGCCTGATGGGTTATGCCAACTATGCCGACTACTCGCTCGAGAAGACTATGGCCAAGAACTCGCAGAATGTCAACAAGTTCCTCGCCCAGCTCATCAAGGAGTATTCGCCCAAGGCCGACGCCGAGACTCGCGCCATCGAAGCCTATGCACAGAAGACTGAGGGCGCCGACTTCAAGCTCCAGCCCTACGACCGTTTCTACTACTCTGCGCTCATGAAGAAGGAGGTGCTCAACATCAGCGATGACGAGGTGAAGCCTTACTTCAACCTTGACAGCGTTGTAGAGAAGGGTGTCTTCTATGCAGCCCAGCGCGTCTACGGTCTCCAGTTCAAGCGCCGCCCCGACATCCCCACTTATCATCCCGATATGAAGGTCTTCGAGGTAAGCAATGCCGATGGCAGTCCTCTGGCTTTGTTCTATTGCGACTACTACCGTCGTCCCACCAAGCGCGGTGGCGCATGGATGAGCGCTTTTGCCAAGCAGAGCAGAGAGCGTCATCAGTTACCTATTATATATAATGTATGCAACTACGCCAAGGCGCCCGAGGACCAGCCTTCACTCCTCACCTGGGACGAGGCCACCACGCTCTTCCATGAGTTTGGTCACGCCCTGCACGGCATGTTGTCCGACTGCCGCTACAACACGCTCTCCGGTACAGCCGTAGCCCGCGACTTCGTCGAGATGCCTTCTCAGTTCAACGAGTCGTTTGCCTCCATCCCCGAGATATTCGACCACTACGTGCGCCATGCCGTCACCGGAGCTCCCATGCCTGCCGACCTGAAGAAGCGCATGCTCGAGAGCATCAATTTCCAGACCGCCTACGCTCTGGGCGAGAACCTTGCCGCCACCAGCGTCGATATGGCTTGGCATCTGATGAAGGCCGACGAGGTGCCCACCGCCGACAAGGCTCCTCTCTTTGAGAGCCAGGCACTCAAGAAGGTGGGCCTGCTCAACGCGCAGATACCTCCACGCTATTCCACCTCTTACTTCAACCACGTATGGGGCGGTGGCTATGCTGCCGGTTACTACAGCTATCTGTGGACCGAGGTGCTGGCAGTCAACATTGCCGACTATTTTGCCAAGCATGGCGCCCTTGACCCCGCAGTGGGCAAGGCGTTCCGCGAGAAAATTCTCAGCCGTGGCAACACCAAGGACCAGATGGAGATGTTCACCGACTTCACAGGCATGACTTCTCCCGACGCTTCAGGACTGCTCAAGGCCCGTGGCCTGTAGCCCTTCCATTGCCGCCGGTCTTCGTCTGTGGGCGAAGGCTGGCGGCACCCGATACGACAGATGACAAGTGTCCCGGCGAAGACGACCATTGCGTCTTCACCGGGACTCTTCTTTGGTGCGCCTGTTGCTGTCTTTGCGCCAGCCATCAATATCTCCGGTGCGCATCTATACAGAGAGGCGGAGCCCATAGGTCATGGACTCCGCCTCATCATTTGGGTTATCATTGTTGCCGTCTATGCGGCGCGATGATTAGTCGAGGTTTGCGAGCTTGTTGTCAGAACCGAGCACGTCAGTAATCTTGTGCTTGTACATCTGCTCCATAAGGTCGCGAGCGGGACCGCAGTACTTACGTGGGTCGAACTCTCCTGGTTTGTCGTGGAATACCTTGCGAACGGCAGCGGTGAAGGCCAGACGAGAGTCAGAGTCGATGTTAATCTTGCAAACGGCGCTCTCAGAAGCCTTGCGGAGCTGCTCCTCGGGGATACCAACTGCGTCAGGCAGCTTGCCACCGTACTCGTTAATCATGTCTACATACTCCTGAGGAACAGAAGAAGAGCCGTGGAGAACGATTGGGAAGCCAGGCAGCTTAACCATAATCTCATCCAGGACGTCGAATGCCAATGGAGGAGGAACGAGCTTGCCGGTCTTGGGGTCGCGGGTGCACTGCTCGGGAGTGAACTTGTAAGCACCATGAGAAGTACCGATAGAGATAGCCAGTGAGTCTACGCCAGTGCGTGTGGTGAAGTCGATAACTTCCTCAGGCTTTGTATAGTGGCATACGTCTGAAGAAACCTCGTCCTCAACACCTGCCAATACGCCGAGCTCACCCTCAACGGTTACGTCATACTGGTGAGCGTACTCTACTACCTTCTTGGTAAGAGCGATGTTCTCCTCGTAAGGCAGAGCAGAACCGTCAATCATTACAGAAGAGAAGCCCAGGTCAACGCAGCTCTTGCAGAGCTCGAAGCTGTCTCCGTGGTCGAGGTGGAGAACAATCTCAGGATGCTTGCAGCCCAATTCCTTGGCATACTCTACTGCACCTTCTGCCATGTAACGGAGCAGAGTCTCGTTAGCATAGTTACGGGCACCCTTAGAAACCTGAAGGATAACCGGTGACTTCAGCTCAGAAGAAGCTTTGATGATAGCCTGCAGCTGCTCCAGGTTGTTGAAGTTGAATGCAGGGATAGCATAACCGCCATTGATGGCTCTCTTAAACATCTCGCGGGTGTTAACGAGGCCTAATTCTTTGTAGTTTACCATAATTGTTATTTGTTATAAAAAATGTAGTCATTTACGGACTATGCCCGTATCGTGATGATACAGGCCCTATTCCGACTGCAAAAGTACAACGAAAAATCGTCAATCCAAAGGTTGACAATGATTTTTTTTGGCTCGTTGTGGTTGTTTTTCACATTATTTTCCTATTGGCTGCGGTTAGGCGCAGAAATGCAAAATCAACTTTGCAAAACCGAGCCGTCACCACCGTGGCTTCTGCCGTGGCGGAGGCGCAGCGCATAGGCGGTCACCACGGCAAAGCCGATGAGGGGTATCACAAAGGGAACCACCAGGTTGACGTGGTCGGCTATCAACCCCATCAGCAGAAAGCCACAGCCGCCGATGGGAGTCATCATCAGCAGCGACGAGGCGCTCTTGGTGTAGGCGCCGAGTCCGCGCAGCGACAGGGCGAAGATGGTGGGAAGCATGATGGCTTCGAAGAGATAGATGGCCACCAGCGCCACCATCGATACCATGCCTATATCGGCAAGCACCAGCGTCGTACACGCCACGGCGCCAGAGCCGCAAGTCAGCAGCATGGTCTCTGCCGCCACGCTGCGCATAATCCAGCTGCCCACAAAGCGTCCCACCATGAAGAAGGCCAAGGCACAGGTGATGACCATCGATGCCGTCGAGTCGTCCATCCATCCCTGCCCGGTCACAAAGTTGATGAAGTAGCTGTTGATGGATATCTCGGCAATCTCATAACACAGCAGTGCAGCCAGTCCGAAGACGAAGAGGCGTCGGTGCAGCAGCAGTTCGGCGATATGGCTGCGGCTCAGCCGGGCACTGGCGTCGTCGGCATGGGCTATCTCGGGCAGATTGGCGCGGGTGAAGATTAGTGCCACCACCAGCACGGTGGCTCCCATCACCGCATAGGGCAGCACCACGCTCTCAATGTTGCCCGAGCCGAAGAACCACTGGCCCACGGCAAAGGTGGCGAAGAGGCAGCCCAGTCCGTTGACCGACTGTGAGAGGTTCAGACGGCTGGTCGATGTCTCGGCGGGGCCTAACTCGGTCACGTAGGGATTGGCGGCAGTCTCCAGAAACACCAGTCCGCAGCCTATCACGAAGAGTGCCAGCAGGAAAGCCCTGAATGTGCCTGCCTCGACGCCGGGGATCATCAGCAGCGACCCTGCCCCGAAGAGCAGCAGACCCAGTACTACGCCGCGCCGGTAGCCATAGCGGTTGATAAACAGGCCCGCGGGGATGGCCATCAGGAAGTAGCCCAGATAGGTGGTCACCTGGATGAGCGACGACTGGGTGATGCTGATGTCCATCTGGTTCTGCAGATGCTTGTTGAGTACATCGAGTATGGCGCGCGCAAACCCCCACAGGAAGAACAGTAGGGTTACCAGTACCAGCGGTACCAGATAGCGGCGGTGGGTGAGCGGTGACAGTCTTTTCATCTTTTATTGGTTCCAATAAAGTGGGGCGCACGTCGGTAGAGTGCGCCCCTGTGAGTGATAACTAAAATCAAAGGGCAGATTAATGCCCATTCATCATCTGCTTCTTACTGGTGGCGGATGTGGCGTGCATCACGTGCATCGTGGCAATGCCGCCCGCCGATGGGGCAAAAGTAATGAAAATCGGCGAATTGCCCAACACTATTCCCGATTATTTGTTCACAAAGTTTCCGTTGGCAGTTGTCCTCTATCAGTAGTCCCTGGGGGCAGTCGCAGACAGACCTCTGTCTTTTGTCCTTGCCGCCATGGCGAAAAAAATCACATCAGGGTATTGCCAGACTCGCGATTTCACCGTATCTTTGCAGCAGGAACAAATAATAATAAGGTAGAATATGACAGCTATGACACTTACAATAATCGTGGGGCTTCTGCTTCCACTGCTGGGTACGATGCTCGGCTCCGCATTTGTTTTTATGATGAAGTGCGATATGTCTGTGCGACTACAGAAGTCGTTGTTGGGCTTTGCTTCGGGCGTGATGGTGGCAGCATCGGTATGGTCATTGCTCATCCCGGCTATGGAGATGGTGGCTGGGCGTGGAGCGTGGTCGGTGGTTCCTGCTGCGGTGGGCTTTCTTCTGGGCATTGGCTTTCTGCTGGTTATCGACGAGTTTACTCCCCACCTCCATATAGGCACCGACAAGCCCGAGGGCGTCAGGTCTCACCTGTCCAAGACTGCTATGCTTGCCTTTGCGGTGACTATCCACAATCTGCCCGAAGGCATGGCGGTGGGTGTAGTCTTTGCCGGTGCCGAGAATGGTGCGTCATACATCTCTTTGGCCAGTGCCGTCACGGTAGCGTTGGGCATAGCCATCCAGAACATCCCCGAGGGCGCCATCATCTCCATGCCCATTAGGGCGGCGGGCAACAGCAGGTGGAAATCGTTTGTGTTGGGGACGCTCAGCGGAGTCGTCGAACCCATCGGAGCCATAGCCGTCATGGTGCTGGCCTCGCTGCTGCTGCCCGCTCTTCCCTATATGCTCGCCTTTGCAGCAGGAGCCATGTTCTACGTGGTGGTCGAAGAACTGATACCCGAAGCCTCCAGCGGTGCGCACAGCAATCTCAGCACGATAGGTTTTGCCATGGGCTTCGTGTTGATGATGGTTCTCGATGTCGTGATGGGATAGCCGTCAGCAGGGCTGCCATTGCCCAGACCCATCGGCAGTCATGCCGTGGGCGATGCCTTGATACTGATTGGAATATACGAAACAAGCCGCAGCGGTACAGACCTGCTGCGGCTTTGTCTTTTTGATGCCAGGCTGCGGCTTGCGCCGTGTTGCCGTGGCTGTAGAGGGTGGGGGGTTAGAGCGGATATTCGTCGAAGGCGTAGAGCACGGTCGAGAGATAACGCTCGCCGGTATCGGGCAGCAGCGTCACGATGCGCTTGCCGCGGTTTTCGGGGCGTTGGGCCAGTAGGGTGGCGGCATATACGGCGGCTCCCGACGAGATGCCCGTGAGCAGTCCTTCGTTGGCAGCCAGTTCGCGACCGGTGCGGATGGCGTCGTCGTTGTCGATGTCGAGCACCTCGTCTATCACCGACGCGTCGTAGGTCTTGGGCACAAATCCGGCACCGATGCCCTGTATCTTGTGCGGACCGCTGGGCTTGCCGTTGAGCACTGCCGACGAGGCGGGTTCTACGGCGACTACCTTGACATTGGGGTTGTATTCCTTCAGACGGCGGCCGATGCCTGAGATGGTGCCTCCGGTGCCCACGCCAGCCACAAAGATGTCTATCTTGCCCTCTGTCTGCTCCCATATTTCCTTGCCGGTGGTGAGGTAGTGGGTCTGTGGGTTGGCGGGGTTCTCAAACTGCTGCAGTATCACGCTGCCCGGTATCTCGCGCTTCAGCTCCTCGGCGCGCCTGATGGCTCCCGTCATGCCGTCTTTGCCACTGGTCAGTTCTACTCGTGCCCCATAGGCTTTGACGAGGTTGCGACGCTCCACGCTCATGGTCTCTGGCATGGTGAGGATGAGGTGATAGCCTCTCACGGCCGACACCAGAGCCAGGCCCACACCCGTGTTGCCGCTGGTGGGCTCGATGATGGTGGCACCGGGTTTGAGGATGCCACGCTGCTCGGCGTCGGTAATCATGGCGAGGGCGATGCGGTCTTTGACGCTGCCGCCGGGATTGAAATACTCTACCTTGGCAATGATGGGGGTGTCAAGGTGCTTGGTGGCCGAATACTTGTTAAGTTCCAAGAGGGGGGTGTTGCCGATGAGGTCGGTCAACTGTTTTGCAATTTTTGCCATAGTGTTCTTCTTTGTGGTTGGGTCGGCAGCCTCTCCCCACTATAGCGGAAAGAGACGAGGGGAGAGGCCGGCTGACAGTTATTGTGATTATTACTTGACGTAGGTAAGTGCCTCGTCGAGGGCATCGATGAGGTCGTCTACATGCTCGATGCCGATACTCAGGCGTATGGTCGAGGGATAGATGTGCTGCTCTTCGAGCTCCTGGGGAGTCATCTGTGAGTGGGTGGTGGTGGCGGGGTGGATGACCAGACTCTTCACGTCGGCCACATTGGCAAGGAGCGAGAAGATACGCAGGTGGTCGATAAACTCCCAAGCCTCTTTCTCACCGCCCTTGAGCTCGATGGTGAAGATAGAGCCGCCGCCGTTGGGGAAATACTGGTTGTAGAGCTCGTGGTCGGGATGCGAGGCGAGCGAGGGGTGGTTTACCTTGGCCACCTTGGGATGGTGGGCGAGGTGCTCGACAATGCGCAGCGTGTTGTAGACATGGCGCTCCACGCGCAGCGAGAGGGTCTCGAGGCCCTGGAGCAGTATCCAGGCGTTGAAGGGGCTGATGGCGGCTCCCGTATCGCGCAGCACCACGGCGCGGATGCGGGTGACGAAGGCGGCAGCGCCAGCCACGTCGGCGAAGACGGCACCATGGTAAGAGGGGTCGGGCTGGGCGAGCGTGGGATACTTGTCGGCATTGGCCTTCCAGTCGAAGCGGCCGCCGTCGACGATGACACCGCCGAGCGAACTGCCGTGGCCGCCGATGAACTTGGTGGCAGAGTGTACCACGATGTCGGCGCCGTGCTCGAGCGGACGGAAGAGATAGGGGGTGCCAAAGGTGTTGTCGACCACCACGATGGTGTTGTGGCGGTGGGCTATCTCGCTGATGCGGTCTATGTTGGTGACGCTGGCGTTGGGGTTGCCGAAGGTCTCTACGATGATGGCCTTGGTGTTGGGACGGAAGGCTGCCTCGACCTCGTCAAAGTTGGCGGGGTCTACGATGGTCGATGTCACGCCCTGAGTGCTCAGCGTGTGTTCTATCAGGTTGAATGTGCCGCCATAGAGATTGTTGGCGGCTATGATATGGTCACCGTTGACGGCCACATTCTGCAGGGCGTAGGTCACTGCAGCCGCTCCCGAAGCCACTGCCAGTGCTGCCACTCCGCCTTCAAGTGCTGCCATGCGCTTCTCAAATGCCTCCTGGGTGGGGTTGGTCAGTCGGCCGTAGATGTTGCCGGCATCGCGCAGGGCAAAGCGGTCGGCGGCGTGCTGGGAGTTGCGGAACACGTAAGAGGTGGTCTGGTAGATAGGCACGGCGCGGGCGTCGGTGGTGGGGTCGGCCTGCTCCTGGCCTACGTGCAGTTGAAGGGTCTCGAAACGGTACTTCTTGTTGCTCATAATACTTTCCTTTCTAATCGTTTTTGGCTCGTCTGTGGACCTAAATGAGAGGGCAGACAGAGCGCGGTAATACATTTATTGATATTGTCGATGCAAAGTTACGGCGATTTTCACTTTCTCGCAATAGCATACATGGGTTATTTGGACTACCACGATTGTGGTATATTGCATCTGGGGCGGCAATCAGAGGGCTGGAGACGGCGTCAGCGGTCGATGGAGATGGCGTCAGCGGTCGATGGAGATGGCTTCTCCGAGGGGCTGGAGCCATCGTCGGTGGCTCGTGACTTATGATACGTGAGTCCGTGCCTTTTGAAACGTGGGCGCGTATCATAAGGCACGAGCCCACGTGACTTCCGTCACGAGCCGCCAACCGTGGTCTGCGCTCCCTGCAGAGGCGGTGGCTACCTCGGCGGGGACAATAAAAGAGGGAGCCCGCTTCTATCAGCGAACTCCCTCGGTGTGATAACACTAATTAGGTATGGATTATATCTTGGTAATGATACCTGCTTTGCTTTGGCTCAGGAACTCCACCACCTTGCGCACCTCGGCGCCGTCGGGCACCTGGTCCTTAATCTGGTTGATGGCGTCAAAGAGCGAGGTCTGGCCGTGGAATACCAGTCGGTAGGCGTTGGCCACGTGCTTGCGCACCTTCTCGTCGATGCCGGCAGCCTCCATGATGACGTTGTTGGGACCGCCGTAAGCCACCGGTTTGCCACCGGCGAGGATATAGGGAGGCACGTCTTTGGAGAAACTGGTGCCGGCCTGTATCATGGCCATGTCGCCCACGCGGGTCTTGGCGTTCTCGATGACCGAGGTAGAGAAGATTACGCTGTCGCCTATCTCGCAGTCGCCGGCAATCTTGGTACCGTAGCCGAATACGCACTTGTTGCCCACCACGGTGTCGTGGGAGATGTGGGCGCCCTCCATGAGGAAGTTGCCGTTGCCCAGCATGGTCTTTCCGCCGGCATGGGTGCCGCGGTTGATGACCACATTCTCGCGTATGGTATTGTTGTCGCCTATCACCACATGGCTCTCTTCACCGGTGAAGTTGAAATCCTGGGGAAGGGCGGCAATGACGGCTCCTTGGAACACCTTGTTGCCGCTGCCCATACGGGTACCGTTGAGGATGCTCACGAAGGGATAGATGACGCAGTTGTCGCCAATCTCTACATCGTCTTCGATATAGACGAAGGGATATATGCGGCAGTTGTCGCCTATCTTGGCTTTGGGCGACACGTCTGCCTTGGGACTTATTATACTTGCCATATTAGTTGTAATCTTGATTAATGGGTTAATATTACTTGGCTCCACCGCCGAGGGCGTAGTAGAGGTTGACCACTGCCTGCATCTTGTTGAAGTCGTCGGCCACCTTGGACAGCTGCACATTGAGCAGTGACGACTGGGCGGTGATGATGTCCAGATAGTTGCTGCCGGCGTCGCCCACAAGCTCGCGGGTCTGCTCGACGTTCTTCTGGAGCACCTCTATCTGCTTGGCCTCAATCTGGCTCTTCTCCTCCGACGAGTTGTAGAGCACCAGGGCGTTGCTCACCTCGCTGCCGGCCTTGAGCACGGCGTTCTGCCAGGTGTTGTAGGCCTGCTCATACTGAGCCTTGGCCACGCGGAGTCCGGCGATGAGGCGTCCGTTCTGGAAGAGGGGCTGCACGAGCGAGCCTACGGCAGAGAGCAGCCATTTGCCGGGGTTTACGATGCCTGCACCGGAAGAGTTGGTGAAGGCGCCTGTGCCCGAGATGGTGATAGAGGGATAGAAACGGCTGCGGGCGGTCTCTACGCCATAGAAGCACTGGGCCAGGGCCATCTCGGCGGCATGGACGTCGGCGCGGTTGTTGAGCAGCTGCACGCCCACTCCGGTAGAGAAGCTGGTGGGCAGGCTCTGGGCCTCTATCTTGCCACGGGCTATGGTCTGCGCCTGTTCGCCCAGGAGCAGGCTAAGCGTATTCTCGGTCTCGCGGATTTGGCGTTTCAGGTCGGCCTTCTTGGTCAGCACCGAGTAGTAGTTGGACTCGGCGGCCTGGACCGATACCGAACGGTAGCCGCGGCGGCTGTCGATGAGCACCTTCATGGTCTCCCAAGTGTCCTTGGTGAGGGTCTCCATATCGCTTACGAGCTCGAGCTGCTTGTCGAGCATCAGCAGGGTGTAGTAGAGGTTGGCGATGTTGGCTATGAGGTTGGTCTTGACCGTGACCTGATAGTCCTTCGTCTGCAAGAGCGACATCTGGGCGCCACGCTTCACGGAGAGCAGGTTGCCGAAGAGGTCGAGCGACCAGCTGGCGGTCACGGGCAGGCTGTAGGTCTGGGTGGCCTTGTTGCCGTCCCACGAGGCGATGGTGCCTTGGGGCGTAAAGGAGAGGGCGGGCACAAAGGCGAGCTTGGCCACCTTGAGCTGGTCTTCAGCCATCTTCACGTTGAGGGCGGCGTTGAGCAGGTCGGGGTTGTTGGCCAATCCCTTCTCGATGAGGCTCTGCAGCTGGGGGTCGGTAAACACCGAGCGCCAGGGGATGTTGGCAAACGAGGTGGTGTCGGTGACGGCCAGCGTGTCGGTAAGCGACGCGGAGTCGCGCACCAGGCCGGCAGTCTTCACATCAGGACGCTCGTATTTGCCGTAGAGGCTCTTGCAGCTGCTCATGCTGAGCACTGCAAGACCTACGAGCAATATATTCAAATTCTTTTTCATTGTCTTTACTTCAAGTTATTGGTCGGTTTACTACTTCTTGGTCAGTCCTCTGTGGTGGGCGGCAGAGGCATACTGCTCCAGCTCGGCGGCAGCTTCCTCGTTGGTCTCGTCCTCGAACTTGAGCGGACTAATGCGCTCCTGGAGCCACTGGAATACCACGAAGAGGGCGGGCACTACGAATACCTGGATGGCGGTACCGATGAACATACCTCCCACGGCGGCGGCACCCAGAGTCTGGTTACCGTTCTTGCCTACACCCGAAGCAAACATCAGTGGCAGCAGACCGATAACCATGGCCAGTGAGGTCATCAGGATAGGACGCAGACGGGCTGCGGCTCCCAGGATGGCCGAGTACTTGATGGCCATACCCGTGCGGCGGCGCTCAAGGGCGAACTGCACGATAAGGATGGCGTTCTTGGCCAACAGACCGATAAGCATAATCAGCGAAATCTGCATGTAGATGTCGTTGGAGTGGCCGAAGAGGTTGGTGAAGATAAACGCACCAGCCAGACCGAAGGGGATGGACAGCACTACCGACAGAGGCAGGATGTAGCTCTCGTACTGCGCACTCAGAATCAGGTAAACGAATACGATACAGAGTACGAAGATGATGGCGGTAGAGTTGCTCGACTCTGCCTCAGAGCGGGTAAGACCAGAATATTCGTAGCCGTAGCCGTCGGGCAGATTGTCCTTGGACACCTCAGAGATGGCCTTGATGGCCTCACCGGTAGAGTAGCCCGTATTGGGGGTAACCGACACGTTGATAGAGGTGAAGAGGTTGAAACGGTTCACGTTGGACGGTCCGTATACTCGGTGCAGGTTGATAAACTCGCTTACAGGCGACATCTGGCCCGACGAGGTGCGCACGTAGATGTTGGACAGGTCCTCGGGGCGCATACGGCTCGACACTTCACCCTGTATCATTACACGATAGAGCTTGCCGTAGGCGTTGAAGTTAGACGCATACATACCTCCGTAGTAGCCCTGCAGGGTGGCGAGCACCGTAGAGGGTGAGATGCCGGCCTGCTTGGTCTTGGCTACGTCTACATCCACCATGTACTGGGGATAGTTGGGGTTGTATGAAGTCATGGCGTTCTGTATCTCGGGGCGCTTGTTGAGCTCGGCGAGGAAGTTCTTGGTCACCTCGAAGAAGCGGTTCAAGTCGCCACCGGTCTTGTCCTGCATGGTCATCGTCACACCGCTCTGGGCAGAGAAGCCAGGAATCATAGGAGGACCGAAGGCCAGAATCTGGGCGTCCTTGATGGTCGCGGTCTGCTTGTAGATCATGCCCAGCACTGAGCCCGACTCCATAGGATTGACGAAGAGGGCCTCGATGCCGCCGCCGGTAATCGCGCTCTTGATGCGGTGGAAGAAACCACCAGGGCGCTCGTCGAATGGCTTCAGCTTGATGATGAAGGTGGCCTGGTCTGAGCCCTGGCCTGCGATGAAGTTGTATCCGATGATGGCCTCACGACGCTGGATGGCGGGGTTGCCTGCCAGCATCTTGTCTACCTGGTCCACAATCTTCAGCGTGCGCTCCTGGCTGGTACCAGGGGCTGCAGAGATGGTCACAAAGAGGGTACCGGTATCCTCGTCGGGCACCAGTCCGGTCTTGGTGGTAGCCATCAGGATGACCAACACGGCAATACCTGCGACTATCGTACCGGCGGTTATCATGCCGTGGCGGATAATCCACTCGACACCGCCTTTATACTTATTGGTAATCTTCTCAAACTGGTAGTTGAAGCCAGCGTGGAAGCGGTCAATGAACGACTTGGCCTTGTGGCTGTCGGCGTCGTCGGCATGGGGCTTCAGCAGCATGGCACAGAGGGCTGGCGACAGGGTGAGGGCGTTGATGGCGGAGATGACGATAGATACGGCCATGGTCACACCAAACTCGCGATAGAAGGTACCGGATGTGCCGCCCATGAATGACACGGGGATAAACACAGCCGACATTACCAGCGTGATGGAGATGATGGCACCCGAAATCTCGTTCATCGCGTCGATAGAGGCGGTCAACGCGCTCTTGTAGCCCTGGTCCAGCTTGGCGTGGACGGCCTCGACTACCACGATGGCATCATCGACCACGATGGCGATGGCCAACAGCAGCGCCGAGAGGGTAAGCAGGTTGACGGAGAAGCCGAATATCCAGAGGAAGAGGAAGGTACCTATGAGCGCCACAGGTACGGCAATCATAGGGATGAGGGTCGAGCGGAAGTCCTGGAGGAAGATATACACTACCATGAATACCAGCAGCAGCGTGATGATGAGGGTAAACACTACCTCCTCGATAGAGGCGTAGAGGAACTCGGTCACATCCTGCTCGATGGTGTACTCCAGTCCGGGAGGGAAGCTCTTGCTGGCTTCAGCCAGGGCTTTCTTCACGTCGGTGGCTATCTGGGTGGCGTTAGAGCCGGCAATCTGCTGCACCATACCCATCACGGCGGGCTGGCCGTTGTTCTTCAGACTTACGGCGTAGCTCAGACCGCCCAGTTCGATGCGTGCCACGTCGCCCAGACGCAGGGTCTGACCCGTGGTGTTGCTCTTGAGCAGTATGTTCTCATACTCGGGCACGGTCTTCAGACGACCCTTGTAGCGCAGCACATACTCGTAAGCCATATCCGAGTTCTCACCAAACTTACCAGGGGCAGCCTCGATGTTCTGCTCACCCAGGGCGGTTGAAATATCAGAAGGTACGAGTCCGTACTCCTTCATCTTCTCGGGCTTGAGCCATATACGCATAGAGTAGTTACGCATAGAGGGACTCTGCACATCACCCACACCGGTAATACGCTTAAGCTGGGGGATGACGTTAATCAGCGCGTAGTTGGTCACGAACTCGTCGTCGTAGCGGCCGTCCTCGGAGGTGATAGAGAACATTATCACGTTGGATGTCTGGCGTTTCGACACGGTCACACCCACGCGGGTTACTTCGGCAGGGAGCAGCGCCTGAGCCTGAGACACGCGGTTCTGCACGTTCACGGCTGCCATATCGGGGTCAGAGCCCTGCTTGAAGAATACGGTGATATTGGCCATACCGTCGTTGGTGGCCGACGAGGTCATATAGGTCATGTTCTCCACACCGTTGATGCTCTCCTCGAGCGGCACGATGACAGAGTTGAGCACCGTCTGGGCATCAGCACCGGTATAGGTGGTCGATACCGAGATGGTAGGCGGTGCGATATCGGGGTACTGCTCCACTGGCAGCGATATCAGACCGATGGTACCCAGCAAGACGAAGAAGATGGAGATTACCGTCGAGAGTACCGGTCGTTTGATAAAGTTTGTAAATGTCATGATTTACTTGTTTTCTTATACCTTATTATATATATGCTTACTTCTTCTTGCCGCTCATGGTGGCAGCGAAGTCGTGGGCGTTGCCCTGGCTCTCGGCCAGCTTGGCAGCCTCGTCTATCTTCTGCTCATAGCGTTGCTCGGTGATGGGGACAATCTCCATACCGTCGGTGAGCTTGGTGATACCCTTGGTCACGATGCGGTCACCCACGTGCAGACCCGAGGTCACGATATAAGTCTGGCCGTCGTTCTGGGGATTTATGGTTATCTCGGTATATTTCACCTTGTTGTCCTTGGTCACTACATACACGAAGGTCTTGTTCTGTATCTGTGAGCAGGCCTCCTGAGGTATCTGGATGGCACCCTGGTCTACCGAGGGCACGATGATGGTGCCGGCGCCGCCGCTCTTCAGCAGCTTGTCGGGATTGGCAAAGTGGGCTATCAGAGATACCGAACCGGTAGTGGCGTCGAGCACACCGCTCATCTTGACTACCTTGCCGGGATGGTTGTAGATAGAGCCGTCGGCCAACTTCAACTTCAGCTCAGGGAAGGAGGCGATGGCAGCCTGGGTGCTGCCGTTGGTCTTGCTCAGAGCCAGCAGCTCGCTCTCAGAGACTGAGAAGAACACCTCTACGGTGCTTACGTCCGACACCGTGGTCAATGCCTGACCCGACGCGCTTACCAATGCGCCAGCCTTGAAGGGCAGACTGCCTACTACACCGGCTGCCGGGCTCTTCACACTGCACCATGCCAGCTGCTCGCGGGCAGCGGCAAGAGCGGCCTCGGCCTGGGCAAGCTGAGCCTGGGCTGTGGCGTAAGAGTTGGCAGAAGAGGTATACTCATACTGGCCGATGATGGCCTTGTCATACAGTTTCTTGTTGTTGTCCATGGTCAGCTTGGCGGTGCTCAGCTGAGCCTTGGCGGTGCTGACGGCTGCCCGGGCCTGACGCACGGCAGCGGCATAGGTCTCGCTGTCAATGGTGAAGAGCACCTGACCGGCAGCTACGGTCTGACCCTCATGCACCAGAACCTTGGTGATGAAGCCTGACACCTTCGGACGTACCTCTACATCCTGAATACCTTTGATGGTGGCGGGGTAGGTGGTCTGCAGCGCAGCGTTCGACGATGCTATCGTGCGCACGGCAAACTCGTTGTCACCGAAGTTGGGCATTCCGCCACCACTTTTCCCACATGAAGCTAAAAGAGTAGCCCCGATACAGGCTACCACAAGCGAGAATTTTCTTACTTTCATACCTAATTATGCTATTAATATTGATGTTTCAATTGTATCCCTAAACACGACACTGTAGAAAACCTGCAGCGGTCAAAAAGTTTTTTGACACTGCAAAGTTAATAAACTTCTCAGTAACGTAGTTCAGTTTTGTGCGTATTTTAACAATAATTGTACACTTTTTTCTGATTTTTGTGCCATTTGTCGTATCTGGTTGACATAGCGCAATTTGCGTGACTTTTTCGCCGCCTGTCGCCAGGCTTGTCACCACCGCTTTCGGCACCCTTTTCTGCCGCTTCCCGACCCTTGAAGACAACACCAGCGGCGTGGAGCATAACTCTGCGTCGCTGGAGGGTGTCTTGGCGTCGTTGGAGGATGCCTTGGCGCAGCTGGAGGGTGTCTTGGCGTCGCTGGAGGATGCCTCTGCGCAGCTGGAGATGACCCACCGTGCGATTTCTATTTCTTCAGCACTATGGGCAGCATGCACCACACGTTGGCTGGCTTGCCTCCCACCGTTCCTGGTGCCCATGCGGGCATGAGTCGGGCTGCGCGCATCAGTTCGCGGTCAATCCCGTGCGTGGCACTGCTCACCACGCAGGGGCGGCGTATGTGTCCGCTGGCGTCTACGATGAAGGCAATGACAGCGCGAGCCCCTGCAGGGAGCCGCTCGATAGCCACAGGGTCGAGTCTGAGGTTGTGAGCCAGATAGTTCATTAGGCTCTCGCCGTTGAAGTCAAATCGGGGAGCCTGGTCGGCATGGGTGTATACCGTGTCGCCATCCACGCGCGTGGGCAGCATATACTGGTCGGTGAGGAGAGTGACGCTGCCGCTCATGAGCCGCTTCACGTTCTTGGTCACGATGCTCCTGATGCGGTCGGGAGCTACCAGCGTGGTGAAGGGGGTGATGCGCTCGCCGTCGGTGCAGCACATGTCTATCAGCAGTGCGTCGTCAGCGAGACAGGCATCGTTTACCTGTAGCGTATAGATGTTGTCGGGCAGCGGGGTGTGGGTTCCGGCGAGCAGGTTGTAGACGACGTCGTCGCCGTAGTACCCGTCGCGCAGTCGGTTGATGCGCAGCAGGTCGGCATCGCGCATGATTGTGCCGCTGCCGAGGTCATACGTGACCAGCATCGACACCGTATCGCCCTTTTGCGTTGAGTTCTGCTCGGGCGAGCATACATAGCTGGCTCTCATCGAGATATAACTGTCGGCACGGTGACCTATCAGCTTGAGCGTACAACTGACGTAGCAGAAGCGGCTGTCGTCGGGGATAGAGTCAAACTGCCGAGTCACGGGCTTGCCAAAGCGTGCGAGAAAGCGGGTGTAGGCACTGTCGAGCGTCGAGTGCTCATTGCCGAGCAGGGTGCGTGTCAGCAGCCGCTGCAGAGGCACCGCCGCCGACCCGTCGACCATCTCGGGCCACTCCATGTCTATGTCTATCACGTTGGTCTCAGCCCCCCGCTGGTAGAGCAGATGCTCCTTGACATAGCGGGCACAGTAGCGAGGATTGGCGTGGGCGCCCATAGCCGTCACCACTATACCTATTATATATAGTATAAGGCGTCTCATCGGCGCGCCTCCTTGGTGATGTTGCCGTTATAGCGTATGCGGTCGCGCTGCCGGCTGTCTACCGTCAGGTCTACCACGCCCGACGGATAGATGTGGAGCGTGTATACGTACGAGTCTTCCTCGTTCTCCACCCATATCTTCATCTGCTGCTCGCCTTTCTTCATCTCTGTCAGCGTCCATCGCTTCATCGGCTCCGAGAAGTCGAGCCCCTTGCCACCGCCGTAGGGCACCTCGTAGGCACGGCCAAAGTAGGGGAGATACGAGCGCAGCGTGTCGCCGTGAACCTGGATGCCGTAGTCGTAGTTGAGATGGCGCATCGAAGCACCCTGGGGGAATACAGCCGATACCTCCACGCCGAAGCGGCGGCTCTTCACCAGGCTGTCGGTCTCCTGGGCTATCAGGGTCTGCCTGACGAGTTTCTCCGTCTGGCTCAACTTCTGCACGCCACAGGCGGTGAGTGCCAGCGTGGCGATGATGATTGTCAGTGTCTGTTTGGTTTTCATGCTTGTTGTCGTTATCTGAATGTCGGTTTCAAAGATACTCACATTTATCTTACCGACAAAGGTTTGGCACAAAAAAAATGCAGCCGTGCTGCATTTTTCTGAGTGTCGCGTGTCGATGCGCGATGTCCCTTGCTGTCTTTCCGGCTGCATTCGCCGTCTTCCATCCTGTCGCTGGTGGATCCGATGTCAGCCAGAGCCGTACCGGGGTAGGCTCTGCGCTAACCCTTGCCGCCTCTGCCGCCCTGCTTTACATCGTTGTTCTCCACGGTGCGCTCAGTGTGCTTCACACTGGCTTTGAGCTTGCCAATACGGAATCTCACTGACACGCCGTAATACAGCTGGCACCAGCTGCTGCTGGCCGTAGTGCGGAAGTTGTCGGCCACGGTCTCGCTGCGATAGCAGAAATAGCGCTTGCCAAACGGATTGATGATATAGGCTGTCAGGGTGAGCCGCTTGTCCATAAACGACTTGCTCAGCGAGAAGTTGTACCACTGGTATCGGGCATCCTTGCCCTGCAGTGTCGGCTGCGGGGTCTGCACGTAGTACGACGCGTTGAATATCCAGGTCTTGGCAAAGGTCTGTTGCAGGCTGGCATCAATGTTGGTACACCAGCCATGGTTGCGTAGCGACTGGCCGTCGCTCATGTGACTATAGCCCACGCTGCCATTGAGGGTAATACGGGTATTGGTAATGGGTGTCCAGTTGGCATACGCCATCAGACCGGCATACTGGATGCGGCCTATGTTGGCATAGGACGAGTAGATGACATCCTTGCCGGTAGGATTGGGCAAGCCCTCTATATCGCGGTCATTGACCAGACGGTCTACGCTCTCGATGCTGTTATTGACAAACCGGTAGGTGCCTGTGAGGGTATAGGTGAACTTAGAGCTGTAACTGCTGAACTGCAGGTCTACAGCGTGGCTTTTCTCAGTGTCCAGGTTGGGGTTGCCCTGCGATATGGCATCGGGGATGCGGTCATCGAGATAGGGATTCAGATACCATATACCGGGGCGGTTGATGCGCATCTTGTAGCCTAACGACAGGTTGGTGGCATCGTTGAACTTGTAGCCCAGGCGAGCCGAGGGCACCAGGTCGTCAAAGTTCTTGCGGAAGTTGGTACCACGACCCAGGAGATACTCTACCTTCTGCAGGGTGTGCTCGTAGCGCAGGCCCAGACGGGCCGACCACTTGTCTAATGTAAGACCGTAACCCGTATAGGCTGCCATAATGTCGTTGTGGTGACGGTAGTGCGAGCTGTTGTCGCTGTCGTAGGTCTCATCCTGGTCGCCGGTGCCGAGGTTATAGCGGTCGTTGTCCGACTTGTTACGGCGCAGTATGTACTTGGCACCCGCCTCCCATGTGTGGTGCTTGGCAAAGGGCGTGGTGTAGTCTATCTGGAAGGTATGCTCCATGGTGTTCTCATCGCCGTCCATGCGCTGGTCGCGCATACGGTCTATGAAAGTCTGCCAGTCGTCGGCGGACTCGCGGTCAGTATAGAGATAACGGCTGTCTGAGGTCGACGGACTGCTCTCAAGCCGGTATGACAGGGTGAGCAGCCGATCCTTGACACTGAAAGAGCGCTGGTAGTCCAGACTGGCACTGTAGTCGTCCCAGTTTTCCTTACTGTGCGAGGGCGAGCGGTAGCCATAGAGCCGCTGTCCCGTGGCCGGCACCGTCGAGAAGGCCGTGTTCAGGGCGTCTCTTTTAGAGGTAAACTTGCTGAGCGAGAACGACCCCGTTATCAGTCGCAAAGTATCTATCTCGTAACTGGCCTCAATGTCACCGCCCTGCCACAGGCTATGTCCCTTGGTGTAGCCATCGGCCACGGTAGACGAGGTAACGGTGCCATCGGTGCCTATCTGGCTACGGTCGGAGTAAGTGTAGCCCTTAGGCGAGTGGTTACTACTGGCATTATAGTTGACGCTCATAGTCAGTTTACCCTGCTTCACCGTGGCATAGAGGCCACCACCATAACTACTGTTGTTGGCACGGCCCGAGAAAGTGGCGTTATAGCCCTCGGGACCCTTACCCTCGGTGACAATGTTAAGGATGCCGCCCACGCCCTCGGCATCGTATTTCGGGCCAGGGTTGGTTATCACCTCTATTTTCTTGATGCTCGACGCAGGCATACTCTTGAGCACCTCCTTGGGGTTCTTGGTCATCATGTTGTTGGGCTTGCCGTTCACATAGATTTTGAACGAGCTGTTGCCGTTGACCCGTATGTTGTCCTGCCCGTCTACAGTCACCATGGGCACCTTCTTGAGCATCTCTATCACTGTGTTGGTGTTGGCCTCGGGGTCGTCTTCCACGCTGTAGGCTATCTTGTCTATGTCGGCTTTTACCAGCGGCTTGTAGGCCACCACCTCGACCGTCTCCAGCTGGTTGCCGCCGTCCTGCAGGAGCAGCGTGCCCAGGTCTATGGTGCGTGTGGTGGCGTCTACGGTGTAGGCGCGCTGCATTGGCTTGCGCCCCATCGACCTTACCATGAGCAGATAGCTGCCCGTGCCGCTTGAGCTGATGCTGAAGCGGCCCTTGATGTCAGTGAGCGCCTGCTTTAAGGGGTTGGCTGCCGAGTCGGCTCTCGCTATGGTCAGCGTGGCGTAAGGCTCGCCCTCGTGGGTGACCGAGTCGGCCACCACGCCTGTGATGGTGTAGCTGTGCTGGGTGTTCTGTGCTTTGGCGCATAGCGCGAGCATCAGTATGAGCGCCATGCTTATCAGGGTCTGTTTCATTGTCATGTCTGTTTTGGTTGTTGCAACGTAGGGCATCGTGGCCATCGGTGCCATCGGTGCGGTTACACTACTAAAGACGATTGAAACGCCGATTATGGATACCGCAGCCACGTTTTTTAAGATTGTTTAACGCTGACAGCGCGCCCGCCGCCATGTCTGCCGTCGTAGAGGTCATGTCTGCCGCCGTGGAGGCCATGTCTGTCGGCTCGTAACATAAGTCACGAGCCCACGTGCCTTATGTCACGAGCGCACGTATCGTAAGTCACGAGCTCTCGTACCTATTGATACGAGCTGGCGGGGGCACTCCCCACGTCGCCCATGAGGGTTGCCCCACCCTCAGGTCATGCTCTCTCTGCCGAGCCGCGTGGCTTGCGGCTCCCGCGACGGTGCTGCCTACTGGCGCAGACGGTACTGCTGTGGCGACAGCCCCGCATGATGGCGGAAGTAGCGGGTAAGAGCGCTCTGGTCAGAGAAGTTGTAGTCGTCGGCTATCTGCTTCAGACTGCGCTTGGAGGTACGCAGGGCGAGCTTGAGCCTCAGCATGATGTACTCGTCGATGATGCGCTTGGGCGATACGCCGGTCCTGTCGCTGACGATGAGCCCCAGATACTTGCGCGAGATGTTCATGCGCTGTGCATAGTAGTTTACCTCGTGTCCCAAGCGGTATTCGTCTTCGAGCAGCTGCATAAACCGGTTGAACAGCTCTACCTTGCGTTGGGTGCCGCGGTCATTGCCCGGTTCGCGGGGATTGGCGAGCAGATAGTCGTAGAAACCCAGGAAGAACGCCTGCAGCTGCAGGGTCACGATGCGGTCGGTGAGCGTGTAGTGTTCTACGGTGAAATAGAAGCGGAAGATACGGAACATGCTGTCTACGACATGGGCGATGAGCTCGGGGTAGCCACACCGGCGGTCGGCCCTGAGCGTATCGTAGACCGTGTGCTCGATGTTGAGGCTCGCCGTACGCAGTATGTCGCTGCTGTAGATGATGGCATCGGCAGAGAAGTCGTCGTCCATCATTTCCCATTTTATAACATCTCCAGGAAACATGATAAGCACGCTCTCGCCCTGCATATCCCAGTGGTCGAAGTTGATACGCACCGAGGCGATGCCCCTGTGGCTGTAGATGATGGCTCCCCGGTCGAGGGTGTGGCTCTCGCCGTCGATGGCGGCACTGCTGATGGTGGTAAGTTGGGTCTCTTGCATGCTGCAAAATTACTCCAAGTTTCCCAAAATGTCAAATTCTGGCGTATTTTTATTCACTGTTGCTTCCCAAATAGTAACTACCTTTGCACCGATTTTTAGAAAAGATATGAACAGAAGACTATTCTATGCGATAACCGTGTGTATCGCCATTACGACCAACGCTCATGCTCAGAATGAGCACAGGATGACCATCGGAGACATGTTTGGATTGATAGACCAGCACAACCGCACCATCCGCGCGGGCAAGACTGCTGTGGCAGCTGCCGACGAGGGTGTCAGGGCAGCCCGCAGCCAGCGTCTGCCCGATGTGGGAGCCCAGGTTTCTGCCAGCTATATCGGCAATGCAGTGCTCACCGACCGCGACTTTGCCCATGTGCATGGCCTCCATTCGCCCCACTTCGGCAACCAGCTGGTGGTAGATGCCCGCCAGACCGTCTATGCCGGCGGAGCCATCGATGCAGGCATCCGTCTGGCACAACTGGGTGCCGACCAGGCTCGGGCCGAGCTGGCTCTCAATCTGCAGAACCAGCGCTTCATCGCTCTGGGCCAGTATCTGGACCTGATGAAGACCGCAAACCGCGAGAGGGTGGTAGAGAACAACATCGCGCTCACCCAGAAGCTCATCGACAACATTACCGAGAAGCAACAGCAGGGCGTGGCGCTCAAGAACGACATCACCCGATACGAACTGCAGATGGAGCGGCTCCGTCTGAGTCTTACCCAGCTGCACAACAGCCGCCGCATACTCAACCACCAGCTCTGCAACACGCTCGGACTGCCTATAGACTATGCGATAGAGCCTGCCGACGATGCCTGCTCTGCCCTCTATGGCAAGGATGGCGAAGCCTACTGGCAGACTGCAGCCGTGGCGGCAAGCCCTAAACTGGTGATGGCGGGCGTGGGCGAGCAGATGGCACGCCAACAGGAGCGCATCGCCAAGAGCGAACTGCTGCCCAAGGTGGCTCTCGTGGCGCAGAACAACTTCAACGGCCCCATCACCTTTGAACTGCCGCCCGTAGATAAGAATCTCAACGTGTGGTATGTGGGCGTGGGCGTGCAGTATCAGCTGTCGGCGCTCTTCAAGAGCAATCGCAAGCTGGCGCAGGCCCGGCTCAACTCCCGCAACGCCGCCGAGCGCAAGGAGGTGGCTGCCGAGCAGGTAAACAACGACATACAGGCTGCCTACACCCTCTATCTGCAGAGCTATGCCGAGCTCGAAACCCAGCAGAAGAGCGTGGAGCTGGCGCGCCAGAACTATCAGGTGGTCAACAACCGCTATCTCAACCAGCTGGCGCTCATCACCGACATGATAGACGCTACCAATATGAAGCTCGACGCCGAACTGGGCGAGGTCGATGCGCGCATCAACATCGCCTATGCCTATTATAAGATGAAGTACATAGCCGGGCAGCTGTAGCCACCGGCACCCCTACGCCCCATACCCTATACACCAACCCAAGGGTCGCCACCGGCAGACCCGCAACAACCATCAAGATGAAGAATATCAAGAAATACGTTTACAACAGCATGGTGCTCCTGCTCATTGTAATCGGAGCCAGTATCGTCATTGTCAATTTCGGCCACTTCGGCCATGTAGAGTTTACCGACAACGCCCGTGTGCGCCAGCACGTCACTCCCCAGAACACCCGTGTGCAGGGTTTCGTCAAGGAGGTAAGGTTTGAGGAGTTCCAGCACGTCAAGAAGGGCGACACCCTGGTGGTCATCGAGGACACCGAGTTTCGTCTGCGTCTGGCCCAGGCCCAGGCCGACCTTGCCCGCGCCGAAGAGGGCTCCAAGGCCACTGGCTCCAGCATAGCCACCACCGAAGCGGGCATGCAGGTGACCGATGCCAGCATCGAGGAAGCCCGTGCCCATCTGGACAACGCCCGTCGCGAGGACGCCCGCTTCGAAGCCCTGCTCGCCAAGGAGGCCGTGACCCGCCAGCAGTATGACAACGTGCATACTGCCTACCTCAGTGCCAAAGCCAGATACGAGCAGGCGGCTCGCTCGCGTGCCACCCAGACCAGCGTCAAGGCCGAGCAGGGCCACCACCTATCTGCCTCTATCAGCACGCTGCGACTCGCCCAGGCTGCCGTCCAGCTGGCCCAGCTCAACCTCTCCTACTGCTACATCATCGCTACCTGCGACGGCGTGGTGGGTACCAAGGACATCCAGGAGGGCATGCTCGTGCAGCCCGGTCAGACACTGGTAAACATCGTCGATGCCGGCAGCCTGTGGGTCGAGGCCAACTACAAGGAGAGCCAGCTCGACCATATCCACGAAGGGTCTGAGGCGCGGCTCACCGTCGATGCCGTGCCCGGTATCGTCTATCGGGGTCGCGTGGAGCGCATCAGCCGTGCCACGGGCAGCGCCTTCTCGCTCCTTCCCGTCGACAATGCCACCGGCAACTTTGTCAAGGTAGAGCAGCGCGTCACCGTGCGCATCGCCCTCGACGGCAACAGTGCCGAAGACCTTGCCCGCCTGCATGCCGGGTACAACGTGGAGTGTGAGGTGAAATACTGATTACGACGCCAAGGACGATTATGATACCAATGCCTCCTCCCCCACAGTCAGCAGGCATGGGCTTCAATATGCCCATGTTCCGCGACTGGGTGCCACGGTGCATCCGGCCGTGGATATATGTGCTGTGTGCGTTCTGCATCCAGTTCTCTGGTGGTATGTACCTTGGTTCGCTTGAGGCCATCCAGGGTTCCACCAACTTCATGATAGAAGACCTGATGATGCTGCTCTATGCCAGTCTTGCCGGCATGGCCATCTACTTCCCCATGCTCTTCCGCATGAAGTTCCGCTTTACCAACCAGCAGCTGCTCATCACCTCGGCGGTGGTCATAGCCGTGACTAACCTCGTGACCATCCATACCACCTTCATGCCGCTACTGCTGGTGGTGTGCTTCATAGGCGGTATGGCCAAGCTGCAAGGCACCTTTGAGTTGATGAGCAACATCCAGCTGTGGATAACTCCCCGCCGCGACTTTGCCGTGTTCTTCCCCGTGCTCCACATCGTGCTGCTCACGTCTATCGAGGGCAGCGCCTTCCTGGCGGCGTGGTTCGGCTATCACTTCACCTGGCAGATGATGCACGTATTCATCATCGGCGCCATGTGCGTGGTGGTGGGCGTGCAGCTGGTGATGTGCCGCCCCTTCTGCCCCATGCCCAACAGGATAAGCCTGCGTGGCATCGACTTCTGCAGCGGTCTGCTTATCAGTCTGCTCATGCTCGTGCTGTCCTACATCTTTGTCTATGGCGACTACAAGATGTGGATGGACAGCCGCACACTGCGCATCCTGACGGGCGTGGCGCTGGCTCTGGCGGGCGTGGTGGTACACAGACTGCTCAGGGTGGCCAATCCCTATGTAGACCTGAGAATCTTCAGGCTGCGCAACATAGTGCCCATCATGGTGGTGGTGACTATGGGCGAGCTTCTCTTAGGCTGCGAGCACACCCTCGAGGAAATACTCTATACCGAGGTGATACGGCTGGAAGAGCATACCAAGGCACAACTGCTCTTATGGGCACTGCCCGGCGTCTATCTGGGCATAGCCATCGACCTGTTGTGGCTCAAGGTGATGAAGTGGAAAGTGTGGAAACTCTTTGCCCTTGGCTTCGGCTTTATCCTGGCTTATGCCCTGCTCATGTATTTCAGAATCGACATGCAGGTCAACATCGAGCAGTTCCGTCTGCCTATCATCTGCCGTGGTACGGCTTATGCCATTCTCGCCGCCACGCTCATGTGGGCTCTCAACGAGTCTGCCCCCAGTCTGGAACAGTTCTTCATGGGGCTCTTCGTGTTCAATATCTTCCACATGTATCTCGCCGGTGCTGCCGGATATGGCATCTACACCCACTGGTTCTCCTGGTTCATGAACGACGACATAGCCCGCTACGGCCAAGGGCTCACGCTGACGCGTCTGGACCTGTCGCAGATGAATTACCCTGCCTTTATGGAGCAGTATATACGCAGTATGATGAGCGTAGCCCTCAAGCAGATTTACGGCATCGTGGTCTGGATGAGCGGCTGCATGACTCTGCTCTTCCTGGCGCTCGACATACCGGCGGTGAGGACCAATGTGCGCAAGGTGCCGCTATGGCCTGTCTATGGCATAGAGTATCTCGGCAGATTGGCGCAGCGTCTGAAATAGGCTGCCCATACACCCGGACCGCCTCTTGTCGCCTCTGGCAAGAGGCAGGGGGTGCGTGCGTATCGTCTGGAAACGCATAAGACCGACAAGGGTAGTGGCGCGTCTATATATAATATAATGTATATAGGGCGGGCGCAACGACAAGCGGCTTGAAAGGGTGGGCAACGCCACTCTCTCAAGCCGCTCTTCCTGTATAGTCAGCCAAGGAGTGAGGCTCGCTGGCGGATCAGAACCTGAGGTGCTCATCCATAAGCCTAATCGTTTGCAATAATTTTTCTGCCGGTTACACGGCGCAGTCTGTGGTCATCCTCTCGCCTGGGTAGAGCCATGCGGCATCTCTGCAACGGCAGCAGAGGGTGGCAGAGCAGGTCGGCAGCCGTCGCCCGATGGTGGAAGTGGCTGCCGGAGTGGTCATCGGCGACACAAATGGCCACATAATCAGCGTGGAAATGAAAAAAATGCACGGGGAACGTAAAAAAACGAGGAAAAAGATTGCCATATCGTTTTTTCTTTTTACATTTGGACATTCCTTTCTAATCCAGGAGTTTTGCGGAGCTACGCTTTGTGAATGTGTAATAAAACTATAAGCCTATGAAACCACTATCAATGATGCTGACAGTACTGGCTGTCATGTTTGCGATGCCGATGGGCGCTCAGACGCCCGCCACTGCCCCGACGTGCAAGGTTACGGGAACGGTGATGGACAAGGAGACCGGCGAGCCCGAGATGATGGCCACAGTATGCGTGGCACACAAGTCGCTGCCGGGCACCGGCGTGAAGAAGGTGCTGGCCGATAGCGTTGGCCGATTTGAGGTGGTGGTGCCCGTCATGCCCGGCCAATACACCGTCACCGCAGCCATGGTGGGCAGAGTGGCAGAGCCCCGTCGCTTCGCTCTGACGGAGGGACAGGAAGTCATGGACATAGGGGCCGTCTATGTCGCCGATGATGTGAAGATGCTGAAAGAGGTAACGGTGGATGCACAGAAACCGCTGGTGACGATGGATGTGGACAAGCTGACCTACGACGTGGCGTCGGACCCCGACGCCAAGATACTGCGACTCTCGGAGATGATGGGCAAGGTGCCACTGATAAGCGTAGACGGCGACGGCAATATAGAGATGAACGGCACCAAGAAGTTTCTCATCCTGCAGAACGGTCGCAAGACCGCCGTCACGCGCAACCCCAAGGAGGTGCTGCGCAGTCTGCCTGCCGAGATGGTCAAGAGCATTGAAGTCATCACCTCGCCGGGTGCCCGGTATGATGCCGAGGGCATAGGCGGCGTTATCAACATCGTGATGCGCTCGCAGTATGAGGGCCATCTTACCACCCTGTCGGCCGATGCAGGTACGGTGGCCTACAACGGCAGCGTGATGACGATGAGCAAGATAGGACGGTTTGCCTTTGACGCCGACTTCTCTTACAACCGCATACTGTCGCCCGAGGACAGGACGTCGCTGCTGCGCAATGGCTACGGCGCGGGTGGCGCCACCCAACTCAGGAGCGTGAACAGCACCAAACCGCAGGACAACACAGAGTTTGCCTCGGTCAACGCCAGCTACGAGATAGACAGCGTGCAGATGATCACCTTCTCGCTGATGGGTATGGGTGCCCAACAGCACATGATGAGTGACGAGCGTACCGGCATGTGGAGCCAGGGCAACAGCCAGGCAGACTACTCGTATCTGCGCCATGGCAATCTGAAGAACTCGATGCTCAACGGCACCCTTAATCTGGACTACCAGCGCAACGGAAGGCGCAACCACCAGCGCGTCACCACGCTGTCGTATCAGCTGAGTACCGGTCCGTCGCACAGCAAGGACATCACCCAGTATGCCGACATCGTGAGTGGCGGCATGGCGAGCCTGATAGAACAGCTCCAACTCTATGACAACCGCTCCAACCGTGACAACAAGACCAACGAACACACCCTGCAGCTGGACTATAGCACACCGCTGGGGCGGCAGCACACGCTGGAAGTGGGCGCCAAGTACATCCTGCGCAACAACGAGAGCCAGAACGACCTCTATGACAGCAGGGCCATGTCGGGGCAGTGGGCTCACAACGACCTGCGGAGCAACCACTACAAAAACCGCAATGACATCGTGGGCGGTTATCTCAGCTATACCTACCGCGGAAAGACCGTCTCGGTGATGCCGGGCCTGCGCTACGAATATACCTATCAGGACATCAAGTATCTGGCAGGGCCCATAGGCGCAGAGGGCAACTACTCGAGCCACTACGCCAACGTGGTGCCGTCGGTGAGGGTCAACCTGAAGCTCGCCAAGGCCCAGTCGCTGAGGCTGGAGTACGGCAAGAGGCTGGCACGCCCCAGTATATACTATCTCAACCCCTACTTCAACAACCTGAACCCGCAGAACATCGTGCAGGGCAACAGCAGCCTGGACGCAGAAAACAGCTATAACCTGGGCGCCACCTATGGATGGTTTACCCGCAAGACCAACCTCAGTCTGAGCCTGAGTTACCGCCATCTGAGCAATGGTATCGAGAGCTACAGCAGACTGATAGGCGAAGGGGGCGAGTATTTCGACAACGGCAAGCACTATGCCGCGTCCGGTGCCGTCTATACCACCTATCTCAATGTAGGCAAGGTGGAGCGTACGGCTGTGAATGTCTACTACAAGTGGAACATCACCTCCAAGCTCTGGCTCACGCTGAGCATGGGAGCCGCCTATATAGACCTCAGAGCGCCCAGCCGCCAGCTGCAGAACCACGGATGGACCGGCAACGCAGACCTCAACCTGTCGTGGAGGCTGCCCGCAGACATCTCGCTCTATGCCATCCTGTCGGCGCGGTCGAGAGACATCACGCTGCAGGATAGGGTAGACGGTCTCGTGTATAACTATTTCTCGTTGTCGCGTCCGTTCCTGCGCAGCAAGCGCCTCATCGTGTCGCTGCGTGCCGCCGACCCGTTTCATAAGTGGCTCACCCGTACCACTTATACACAAGGCCCCGGCTATCAGAGCCAGTCGGACAGACGCTATTCGCGTCAAGGCATCAGCATAGGCCTCAGCTATCGTCTGGGCGACATGAAGTACTCCAAGACCAAGCGCTCGCGTCACTCTATCTATAATGACGACCTGAAGAAAGCGCCCACGGCGAAGTAGCGCCGTACACCCCACCGCGGTGGGCAAGGTGTAGACGGGCAAGGAGATGGACAAGCACCGGGCAGAGGACTGTGGCAAAGGTACGCCGGCGACCGCAGACTCTGCCGGGATGCTGAATAATGTAGATGCGCGGCGCGATAGGAGTATTTCGCGGCAGGATATGACGATTGCAGACTGTGAAATGACTGTTTCGCGGTCTGCAATCAGTCTGATGATGGTCACGGCGACATCGGAGGGTGTCGGCTTTGCGGTGTCTTGCCGCTCCTTGATAATGTCTCGCCGCTCCCTGACTTTGTCTCGCCGCTCCCTGCCAGTGTCGGTGCGCTCCCTGCTGCCGTCAACCACCGCGGTCTGGATAGAGACTACGATCGTGGTCGTAATCGTCGTGAGGCATCTCGGAGGTGTAAGAGCGGGCCTGATGGGAGTCGCCCTTTCAGCGTTAAATACAATTAATTGTGATAGAAAATCGGGAAAACACACTCGTGAATGAATTTTTATTGCTAAATTTGCATGCAATAAATTTCAAAAATACATATGTCATCATTTGTTGCAGATAAAGTAGTGATGGACGGTCTCACTTTCGACGACGTCCTCTTGATTCCCGCTTATTCAGAAGTGTTGCCCAAGACGGTAGAGTTGAAAACCATGTTTTCGCGCCATATTGAGCTCAATGTGCCTTTTGTGACGGCTGCCATGGACACCGTGACCGAGTCGTCGATGGCCATCGCCATTGCCCGCGAGGGAGGTATCGGTGTGATACACAAGAACATGAGCATCGACGACCAAGCCCGTCAGGTGGCAATCGTGAAGCGTGCTGAGAACGGTATGATCTATGACCCCGTGACCATACGCAAGGGCCGCACCGTGCAGGATGCGCTGGCCATGATGCACGACTACCACATCGGCGGCATACCCGTAGTGGATGAGGAAAACCATCTGGTAGGTATCGTTACCAACCGCGACCTGCGCTTTGAGCGTCGCCTGGACAAGACCATCGACGAGGTGATGACCAGCGAGAATCTGGTGACCACCCATCAGCAGACCGACCTGGCTGCGGCTGCACAGATTCTGCAGGAACATAAGATAGAGAAACTCCCGGTGGTAGATGCCGAGAACCATCTCGTGGGTCTTATCACCTATAAGGATATTACCAAGGCCAAGGACAAACCTATGGCCTGCAAGGACGACAAGGGTCGTCTGCGTGTGGCTGCCGGAGTGGGCGTCACCAAGGACACGCTGGAGCGCGCTGCAGCCCTGGTGGGCGCAGGTGCCGATGCCATCGTGATAGACACAGCCCACGGTCACTCACTGGGCGTGGTAGAGAAGCTGCGCGAGGTCAAGGCTGCCTTCCCCGGTATAGACATCGTGGTGGGCAACGTGGCTACAGGTGCCGCAGCCAAGATGCTGGTAGACAATGGCGCCGACGCCATCAAGGTGGGCATCGGCCCGGGCTCAATCTGTACTACCCGTGTGGTAGCCGGTGTGGGTGTGCCCCAGCTGAGCGCTGTCTACGACGTCTACTCTGCACTCCAGGGTACTGGCGTGCCACTGATTGCCGATGGCGGTCTGCGCTATTCGGGCGACATTGTCAAGGCTCTTGCTGCCGGCGGTTCGTCGGTGATGATAGGTTCGCTCGTTGCCGGTACCGAGGAAAGTCCTGGCGATACCATCATCTTCAACGGTCGTAAGTTCAAGAGCTATCGCGGTATGGGTTCGCTCGAGGCTATGGAGCAGAAGAACGGCTCTAAGGACCGCTACTTCCAGGGCGACACCACCGATGTGAAGAAGCTGGTGCCCGAAGGCATCGCCGGCCGCGTGCCCTACAAGGGAACGGTTCAGGAGGTTATCTACCAGCTCATTGGCGGTCTGCGCTCGGGTATGGGCTACTGCGGAGCTGCCACCATCGACCTGCTGCACAATGCCAAGTTTACCCGTATCACCAATGCTGGTGTGCTGGAGAGTCATCCCCACGACATCACCATCACCAGTGAGGCGCCTAACTACAGCCGCCACGAGTAATATATATAATAAGGTATAGAGCAAGATGAAACAAACAACAATACTACTGATGGCTGCCGCACTCTGGTGGGGCAGCCCAGTTCATGCTCAGAGCGACCCCGTCATCATGACGGTCAACAACAAGCCCGTGCTGCGCTCGGAGTTTGAGTACTCGTACAACAAAAACAACAATGCGGGCGTCATAGACCGCAAGAGCGTGAAGGAGTATGTCGATTTGTTCATCAACTACAAGCTGAAGGTAGAGGCGGCTCTCGACGCGAAACTGGACACGATGGAGTCGTTTCGCAAGGAGTTTGCCACTTACCGTGACCAGCAGATACGTCCATCGTTTGTCACACCCGAAGACGTGGAGGCCCAGGCCAAGAGCGTCTATGCCGAATACCGGCAGCGTGTGGACGGCAACGGCGGACTGGTAAAGCCGGCGCATATCCTCGTGATGCTGCGCCAGAAGACCACTCCGGAAAAGGTGGCTGCAGCCAAGGCGCGCATAGACTCAATCTACAGCGTGCTGCAGGCGGGAGCCGACTTTGCCGACGTGGCTCGCCGTCTCTCTGACGACAAGGGCTCTGCCCAGCAGGGTGGTGAACTGCCGTGGATAGAGCACGGACAGACGCTCAAAGAGTTTGAAACCCAGGCTTACGCCCTCGAGAAAGGGCAGATGAGCCGTCCCTTTGAGTCGCCGGCAGGATGGCACATCATCCTGATGAAAGACCGCCGCATGTGTATGCCCTACGACACACTGCGCGCGTCAATCCTGCAGTTTGTAGAGCGCAGGGGAATGGTCGAGGCCATCATCAACCAGCGCATCGACTCGATAGCGCGCCAGCAGGGCAGCAAGGTGTCGCACGAGGAGGTGCTCACCGCCCGCATGAAGGAACTCGAGGCCAAGCGGCCCGAGCTGCGCTATCTCATCCAGGAGTATCACGACGGTCTGCTGCTCTTTGAAATGAGCAACCGCACCGTATGGGAGAAAGCCCAGAACGACAAGGAAGGCCAGGAGAACTATTTCAAGGCCAACCGCAAGCGCTACAAGTGGACTGAGCCTCACTACAAAGGCATTGCCTATCACACCCGTACCCAGGCAGACATCGCCGCGGTGAAGAAAGCGGTGAAGGGGCTGCCCTTTGACAAATGGGCTGAGCGGCTGCGCACCACATTCAACAATGACAGCATCCTGCGCATACGCGTAGAGAAAGGTATATTCGTCAAAGGCGACAACAAAACCATCGACCGACTGGTCTTCAAGACCGGCGATGAGGCCAAGCCCAACAAGGACTTCCCCTTCGACGCCGTCTATGGCAAGAAACTCAAGGCCCCTAAAGAGGCAGCCGACGTGAACGCCCTCGTGGTGGCCGACTATCAGGAGTATCTCGAGGAGAAGTGGGTCGGGGAGTTGCGTAAGCGGTATACTTTCACGGTCAACGAGGATGTGGTAAACACGGTAAACAAACATTAGAAGATGAAGAATATATATAAAATAGGTATAGGTGCCGCCGCCCTCACGCTGATAGCCGGCGGCAACGCGATGGCTGGCAAGGGCCAGTGGGTCATGAAAGGCCAGGCGCCCAAAGATACCGTCAAGGTAGCTAAAGACACAGTGGCCAACGTGCCCGAGTCGGCCGTGGTCGACGAAGTAATCTGGGTGGTGGGCGACGAGCCCATCCTCAAGTCGGATGTCGAGACTATGCGCCTGCAGGGACAGATGGAAGGCATGCAGTGGAAAGGAGACCCCGACTGTGCCATCCCTGAACAGATGGCAGTGCAGAAGCTCTTCCTCCATCAGGCCGAGATAGACTCTATTGAGGTGTCTGAGAGCGAAGTGACCACAAGCATAGACCAGCAGATAAACTACTGGATCTCGATGGCGGGCTCTAAAGAGAAGCTCGAAGAGTATCGTAACCAGACCGTAGCCCAAATGCGCCAGCAGATGCGTGATGAATTCAAGAACCAACAGCGTATAGAGAAGATGCGCAAGGAACTGGTCAAGGATGTGGCGACGACTCCGAGCGAGGTGCGCAAGTACTTCGACAAGCTGCCCGTAGACAGTCTGCCCTTCGTGCCAGTAGAGGTCGAGGTGCAGATTATCACCCGCCAGCCCAAGGCTACCCGTGAAGAGATAAACAAGGTCAAGGAGGAGCTACGCAACTTCACCGACCGCGTAAACCGTGGCGAGACATCGTTTGCCACGCTGGCGCGCCTCTACTCAGAGGACCCAAAATCAGCCCGAAGTGGCGGTGAGCTCGACTATGTAGGCCGAGGTATGCTCGACCCAGCCTTCGCCAATGTGGCATTCAACCTCACTGACCCCAAGAAGATTTCCAAGATTGTGGAGTCTGAGTTCGGTTTCCATATCATCCAGCTCATCGACAAGCGAGGTGACCGTATCAAGGTGCGCCATATCCTGCGCATACCCAAGGTAGACCAGGAGGTGGTCGAGAAGACGCGTCTGCGCCTTGACTCTATCGCCGACGAAATCCGCGAGGGCAAGTATTCGTTTGAAGAGGCTGCCTCTTACATCTCGGACGACAAGGATACCCGCAACAACAATGGACTTATGGCCACAAACCAGACAGAGGAAGGCCGAACATCACGTTTCCAGATGAAGGATCTGCCCACAGAGGTGGCACAGCAGGTGGAAAACATGCAGGTGGGCGATGTGTCAAAAGCCTTTGAGATGATTAACGCGAAGGGACAGAAGGTCTGCGCCGTCATCAAGCTCAAGAGCCGCATCCCCGGTCATCGCGCTACGCTGGCAGAGGACTACCAGCTGCTCAAGAACATCGTGCTCAACAAGATGCGCGAGGAGAAACTGCACAACTGGGTGGTCGACAAAATCAAACATACGTATGTTTGGATGGCCGACAGATACAAGAACTGTGATTTTGAATACCAAGGTTGGGTGAAATGACGAAAGGTAAACAAGTAAAGATATATTTATCAGGGCATAGAATTGCATTGGTTGCAGTTCTATGCTTTTTTGCGCTTTGCGTGCAGTCGGTGGTGACGCAGAAGAAGCACAAGCCCAAAGGCAAGGATGAGAAGATTTATCTCATCCATTCTGATGAACTCAAGTTTGACCACTATGGCATGAACCCCGATGCGCAGATAGCCAAGGGACGTGTCCACTTCCGCCACCAGGGTGCCGAGCTCTGGTGCGACAGTGCCTACTTCTATCAGGAGTCCAACTCGGTGAAAGCCTTCGGCAACGTGCGCTTCCGCCAGGGCGACACGCTCTCGCTCACTTCCCGCTATGCCGACTACGACGGCGTGGAGCAGCGTATGGCGGCACGCTACAATGTGGTGCTGACCCACCGCAAGCAGGTGCTCAGAACCGACAGTCTCAACTACGACCGACTCTACAACTACGCTTACTTCCTTGAGGGCGGTGTGCTCGAGGACGGCAAGGACAAGCTCGTGGCTGACTGGGGAAAGTACAATCTTGAGACCCGCGAGGCTGTCTTCTACTACAATGTGCGTATGCGCAGCGAAGACACCGACATCGCCACCGACACTCTCTATTATGATACCCGCAAGTCGCAGGCCCATATCGTTGGCCCAGGTTCGACGATACATACCAAGGATGGCGTGGTGCTCACCACCGATGCCTACTATGACACCAAGACCGACAAAGCCCAGCTCTTCAATCGCTCACGACTCGAGGACAGTCAGAAGGTGCTCGAGGGCGACAGCCTCTTCTACGCCAAGGATGGCGACAGCTACGGCTACGGACGCGTGGTCTACATCGACAAGAAGAACAAGAACTCGCTCGTCTGCGACAAGCTCAAGTACAACGAGAAGACCGGCGAAGGCTATGCCACCAAGCGTGCGCTGCTCAAGGACTTTTCGCAGAGTGCCGACACGCTCTACGCCCATTCCGACTCTATCCGCATCTACACTTTCAATATCAATACCGACTCTGTCTATCGCAAGATACACTGCTACAACCACGTCAGCGTCTATCGCACCGATGTCCAGGCCATCAGCGACTCTATCGTCTTCAACAGCCAGGACTCCTGCATGACCATGTACAAGGACCCGGTGGTGTGGAACGGCGGCAGACAGTTGCTCGGCGAAGTCATACGCGTCTACATGAACGACTCGACCATCCGCTTTGCACAGGTAGACGGCCAGGCATTCTCGGTAGAGCAGTTGCCAGACAAGCAGCACTACAACCAGGTGTCGTCGCGACTGATGAATGCCTACTTCGAAGCAGGCAGCATACGCCAGACCGAGGCCATAGGCAACGTGAGGACCGTGTATTACTACACCGACGAGAAAGACAGTTCGCTTGTGGCGCTCAACTACATGGAGACCGACACCCTGCGCATGTTTCTCTCGCCCGAGCGTCAGTTGGAGAAGGTATGGGCAAGCAAGCCGCAAGGCACGATGTACCCCATGACGCAAATCCCGCCCGGCACGGAGCGCCTCGATGTCTTTGTGTGGCTCGAGGACCTGAAGCCCCGCGACAAGGATGACATCTTCAACTGGCGAGGTAAGAAAGCCGGCGAAGGACTCGTGGTGCGCAAGCGTCAGGAGGCCCCTCTCCAACATCTTGACCACGATGGGCTGGTTGAATAGCCGCAAGCCGCAAGGTTTCCACCATACCTATATTTATATAGATGAGCGCAACGAAGCCGTGCGCCGTCTCAGACAGAGTAGGGTGGAAGCGGCGGCAGACGAGGCTTCCCTTACCGCTGCGGCCACCGATGCCGAGCCCTCGGTCGTAACCGCCGTGCCATCAGGAGATGACGCCGCTCCATCGGTCGATGCGTCTGCGCCCAAGTCCGCCTACGCCACTCCCGCGCCAGAGACCTCGCCAGCCGGACAGCTCTTCGTCTCGGCATTGGCAGAGCGACGCCGCCAGTCGCGCGATGCCGCCATGAGGTTGGTGGGCGCCATCGTCGTCCCGCTACTCATGCTCTTTCTCGTTCTTACCATTTTTATCTTCCTCCTTTAGCAAATCATCATTATGAGCGATATTATCCAATTACTCCCCGACTCGGTGGCCAACCAGATAGCCGCCGGCGAGGTGATACAGCGTCCCGCCAGTGTCATCAAGGAACTGGTCGAAAACTCAGTCGATGCCGGTGCCCGTCACATTCAGGTGCTCGTGACCGACGCAGGTCGCACGGCGATTCAGGTAATCGACGACGGCAAGGGAATGAGCGAGACCGACGCCCGACTGTCGTTTGAGCGCCACGCCACGTCCAAAATCCGACAAGCCCAGGACCTCTTCGCACTCACCACGATGGGCTTCCGAGGCGAGGCGTTGGCTTCCATAGCCGCTGTGGCACAGATTGAACTGCGTACTCGCCAAGAAGCCGACGAGCTGGGCACCCATCTGTCTATCTCGGGGTCACGCTTCACAGGCCAGGAACCATGTTCATGCCCGTCGGGAAGCAACTTCCTCATCGAAAACCTTTTCTACAACGTTCCCGCACGCCGCAAGTTTCTCAAGTCCAATTCCACCGAGCTCGCTAACATCGTCACCGCCTTCGAGCGCATTGCGTTGGTCTATCCCGACATTGCCTTTACCCTCTCGAGCAACGGCACCGAGATGTTCAATCTGCGCTCCGGAAGTCTCCGCCAGCGCATTGCCGACATCTTCGGACGCAAGATGGACAGCGACCTCATCCCCGTGGAGGTAGAGACCACCCTCTGCAGCATCAAGGGATATGTGGGCAAGCCCGAAACATCCAAGAAGAAAGGCGCCCAGCAGTATTTCTTTGTCAACGGGCGCTACATGAAGCATCCCTACTTCAACAAGGCGGTGATGGCAGCCTTCGAGCGACTCATACCGATGGGCGAACAGGTGCCATACTTCATCTATTTCACCATCGAGCCAGCCAATATCGATGTCAACATCCACCCCACCAAGACCGAGATAAAGTTTGAAAATGAACAGGCCATCTGGCAGATTCTCTCTGCCGCTGTGCGCGAGTCGATAGGCGTCTTCAACGATGTGCCGTCCATCGACTTCGATACCGAAGACCGTCCCGATATCCCCGTCTTCACCCAGCACGCGCCCCAGGTCGAGGCCCCGCGCGTCAACTACAATCCCCACTACAACCCCTTTACCCCCGACACCTCGTCGCCGTCGTCATCAGTGCCCTGCGACTGGCAGCAGCTCTATGCCGACACACCCTCTGCCGACGCCAGCGAGGGCGAAGACTTCTTCGCCGCCAAGCCCGTGAGCAACGCCAATATCTCCGACGACCGTTCGCCCGTCCACTACCAGTACAAGGGCCGTTACATCATGACCGCCGTCAAGTCGGGCCTTATGATTATCGACCAGTGTCGCGCCCATTACCGCATCCTCTTCGAGAAATACCTCCTCCAGATGCAAAACAAGAAGGGTGACGCCCAGCGAGTGGTCTTTCCCGAGGTCTTGCAGCTCACCCCCGACGACGCGGCCATGCTCCAGGAGGTGATGCCCGAGCTCGTTGACATGGGCTTCGAACTCACCGACCTCGGAGCCAACAGCTATGCCGTCAACTCCATCCCCGCCGACATCGAGGGCATCAGCGTCACCGCCCTCATCACCGACATGCTGGCTGCCGCCCGCGAGAAGGGCAGTGGCATCAAAGACGATATCAATCATCGGCTTGCGTCGAGCATGGCCCGACATGCAGCCATCCCGCAGGGACAAGTGCTCAGCAACGTCGAGATGGAGAATATCGTCAACCAACTCTTCGCCTGCTCCAATGTCAACTATTCGCCCGACGGCAAAAACATCCTCTGCATCCTCAAACAGCAAGAGATAGAGAAACTGCTGGGCTAATCATCCCGCTCCAGCCTTACTCCAGCCCCGGTTCTGTCCTCTAAATCATCAAGAATGAGGCAGAACCGGGGTCTTTTGTTGCTCTTGGGTCCAGAAAATGGCGTCTCCAGGTTCATAAATGTGTAAAAAAGTGTTTATGCAATATAAATAAACTGAAATTACTTACGTATTTACGCTTTTTGTAACTATTTTTTTGAAGAAAACTATAAGAGCTATGGAAAATTTAACTAACTTTGCATACACTAACATACGTAGGTGCGCGTAATGCAAGGCATCCCGCGTCGACGTGAATAGCGAACAACGAGATTATTGATTGTTTAATATAAAAGTTATGAAAAAATTATTGATTGTATTGGTTTTTGCCAGCGTGTCTCTGTGCACATTTGCACAGGATGCAGATCCTACACTGAAGCACAGTGTAGCAACTAATTCTTTCTGGAGCAACTGGTTCATCCAGGTTGGTGGTGAATGGAATGCATGGTATTCAGGCCAGGAGCACGGCTCAGGCCTGTCTCGTAGCCCGCTGAAGGGTTTCCGTTCTAACCCCGGTGTTGCTGTTGCTGTAGGTAAGTGGTTCACTCCCGGCATCGGTCTCCGTACCAAGGTACAGGGTATCTGGGGCAAGCAGGTTAACCACACTCCCGCACGTCAGGACGTAGGTAACAAGTATTGGGTAGCTCAGGAGCAGGTTCTGTTCAACCTCAGCAACCTTATCTATGGTTACAACCCTGAGCGCGTTTGGAACTTCGTTCCTTTCCTCGGTGGTGGCTTTGGCCGCTCTATGAGCTACAACTCTTATGCTCTCGGTCTCAGCGCTGGTATCCTCAACCAGTTCTATGTAAGCAAGAAGGTCGCTATCAATGTTGAACTTGGTCTGATTACCAGCGAGAACGACAAGGATGGCAATGCTGCTATGACAGGTACTGGCCGTGGTTGGGATTCTCACGACAACCACCTCTATGGTGAAGTTGGTCTTACCTTCAACCTGGGCAAGGCTTCTTGGGACAAGACTCCTGATGTAGACGCTATCAAGGCTCTTTCTCAGTCTCAGATTGACGCTCTCAACGCACAGCTCAACGACGCTAACGCTGAGAACGCTCGCCTGAAGAAGCTCCTGGCTGAAAAGTCAAATGAGACTCCTGCTGTTAAGGAACTCGTACACACTCCTGTATCAGTATTCTTCAACATCAACAAGTCTAAGATTGCTTCTAAGAAGGACCTCGTAAACGTACAGGCTCTCGCCAAGTACGCTGTTGACAACAACTCTAAGTTGGTTGTTACAGGTTTCGCTGATAGCGCTACCGGTAAGCCCGCTTACAATCAGGCACTGTCTGAGAAGCGTGCTGCAACTGTTGCTGACGAGCTCGTTAAGATGGGCGTAAGCCGCGACAACATTACTACTAAGGGTAATGGTGGCGTTGATGAACTGTCTCCAGTTTCTTTCAACCGTCGTGCAACTGTTACTGTTGCTGAGTAATTTATATTAGCAATACATCCAAGGGGAGTACTTCGGTACTCCCCTTTTTTATTGCCTTTGTCCGAACACTCCCGACCGCCGAGCTTACCCTCCCGACCAACGTTTGCGCGTTAGTGACCTCCATACTGACCCTTCCGCCCTCCATGCTGCCCGTTCCGCCCTCCATGCTGACACTCCCGAGTATTATGTTAATTCTCCAGCCCATCACACAGCCCCTTCTGCCCAACATGCTGCTCCTTCTGGCCATGGTGTTGATACTCCTTCCTACCGAGCTGACCCTCCCGCTTATATATATTAATAAGGTGTAGTCCGCAGTCGCCACTACCACCGCGCCGCCGATAGAGCCGACGCTGCTCGCTGCTCCCAGGGTTCTGTCTTTAACCGTCGCCATCCCAACCATCCTCCCGATAATCCCCCAGATTCTCCCCGCCACCCTCCTGACCATCTCAGAGAGATTTATGACCACCTCCACGAGATTTATGACCACCTCCACGAAATTTATGACCACCTCCACAAAATTTATGACCATCTCCGCTAAATTTATGACCACCTCCACGAAATTTTTGTTCACCTCCATGAGAATTATGACCACCTCCAACATTCTCCTGATTGTCTTCGTTAATCTCGCTGACTATCGTCGGCAAGTGTTCTGACCATTGTTGGCGCGCTCCTGACCATCATCGCCGGTTCGTATCGGAAGAAACGTGCTTCCGTATCGGACGACACTCGCATCCGTATCGGAAGATACGAGCATCCGCGTCGGACGATACGCGTGGCCGGCGATGGTCTCTGTGCGGCTATCTCCGCTCCTGGAGCCGCTCCGTGCGCCTCCCTTTGCAGCGGAGACAGGCAACAATCAATGGATGATGGTCGCGATGGCGGTCACTGTGCGCTGCGCAGTCATGGTGGGGGAGGTGGCACCGCTCGGGCTTTTCTCCCTGTTCTGTTCCTCCAATTGCAGCCGCGTCACTGCCCTTTCGCCCTGCGCCATGGTAACGGCGGTGAAGCCGGAAATCATGTGCATTTCGCCCTTGATACCCCCGAAAACCACAAAAATCGCATATTTTTTGAAAAAACATCGTGAAAAGTTTGGTGGAGTGCAGAAAAGTCACTACCTTTGCAACCGCTTACGACAAGTAAGGGCGTTTAGCTCAGCTGGTTTAGAGCATCTGCCTTACAAGCAGAGGGTCGGCGGTTCGAATCCGTCAACGCCCACTGGGGTGTTTTCTCGGTAGGAATCTCATCTGAGATCCTGCCGAGATTTTTTTTGTTCCCCCGGCGCGCCCATCGTCCTCTTGCCGACTCCCGATGCGCCGGCGAGGACGCCATCCGCCATCAGCGTAGTGGCGTAGCAGGCAGCGGTGAACACGCAGCAAGCATCCGTGGTCGCGTCGCTGCAATCCACGATTTTGAAGATTTTTTCAAAAAAATTCAGGAAGGGATTCATGACATAAGCAATCGCGAAGCCCATCAGAAAGGGTGCGGTCAGCGTATTCAGATAGTTAGTTGCCTTGGCAATGCTGCTGCCGATATTTGGCAGATTGCCGATGACCTTTTCAAACAGAATCAATGCGGCAAGCAGAATAAACGCATAGATACAGATTTTTGCGAGCAGCTTATCCTGCTCATTTCTGCTGCGTCTGAAATTATCAAACCGTCTCATACTGACACCTCGAATCAATAAATAGGATACCCGTTTTCCAGAGTATCTTATCCTATGATACTATGAATTTTCCTGAAAAGCTATAAGGATGATGTGAAATTTTTGTTTTTTCGACGAATTTTTTTCTGCTTCGCCATGGCAGAGCCTGCCGCAGGGCATTTTTTTATTGAGTCACACCTGCTTTTATGCTATAATATCTCATTAGCAAAGAGAGTTTTCGAGGAAAAACAAAAGGTAAGATTTTTTGCGTTTATGGAGGTCTGATGATGGACGATATGAGCGAAAACGCTAAGAGTGAGCAATATCAGGAAAAAACAGGAAGGGAAAGCAACCCCATTGGGGTGGCGGCAGTGATTCTGCTGCTTTGCATCTGTTTTCTGATTGATCCTAGAGTCGGCTTCGGTGCGCTGATTGGCGCGGCGGCAGGCTTTTTCGCATGGTCACTTTTAAAGGATAACGGTACGCGGAAGGAAGAAAATGCAGACGACAGAGTAGCCTTTCTGGATACGACAGTTTTGCAGCACAACTTCCCGCTTCCCCAGAATATGCCCATTCCCTATGCAGTGCTGGATATTCGGGGGCACATTTTAATGTATAACGAGAAATTCGCAAAGGAATTTCCAAATATGGAATTGATTCTGCCTGTGGTAGATCAGCTGAAAAAGGCGGGGATTGGCAAGCATGCTGTGGTTGTAGTGGAGGAAAAGCATTACGATGCCATGCTGAACCAGTGCGAGGTGGTCGAGGAAAACGGCGCAGTCGGCAATGTGTTGAATATGACGCTGGTGGATATTTCCAAGCAGTATGAGCTGGAGGAAAGACTTGACCGCAACGAAACGGTTATCGGGATGCTGTTTCTGGATAATTATGAGGATGTTATGGATTCCCTTGCGGAGGACAGACAGCCCCTGCTTTCCGCAATCGTGGACAGAAAGCTGACACAGTTTGCCGCGGATGCCAACGGCGTGATGCGAAAGCTGCAGATGGACAGATATATCCTCCTGCTTTCCAAGGGGGATTTGGAGACATTAAAGGAAAAGAAATTTGATATTATGAATACCATTCGCGAAATCAATGTTGGCGAGCATATTCCTGTAACGATGAGTATGGGGGTCGGCATTGGCGGCGGCTCTCTGGAGGATGCCATGCAGAGTGCGAAGGCGGCGCTTGACCTTGCATTGGGACGCGGCGGGGATCAGGTGCTGATTAAGGAAGGCGAAAAATACCTGTTCTACGGCGCAAAGGCAGGCGAGGTTGGCAGAAACGGGCGTATCCGAGCGCGCGTAAAGGCAGATGCTCTGTGGGAGCTGATGGGCGCATCCTCGTCTATTATGGTTATGGGACACCGCAATGGGGATTTGGACAGCCTTGGCTCCAGCATGGGGATTTGTGCCATTGCAAGAGCTATGGGCAAAAAATGCCGCATTGTGATGAATGAGGTCAGCACAGGGATTAAGTGTATTTCCGAGCAGATGGCGCAGGATGAATATTATCAGACTGCTTTTATGAAGGAAAAAGATGCACTGAAGGAAATGGATGATAAAACACTGGTGATTGTTGTGGATACGCACCGCACCAGTATGGTAGAAGGCCCTTCCGTTCTGGAGGCGGCAAAGAAAATCGTTGTGTTTGACCACCATAGAAAGAGCGCGCAGGATTTCATTGAGCAGGCGGTTCTGCTGTATCATGAGCCCTACGCATCCTCTACGTCTGAATTGATTACGGAAATGATTCAGCATATCGGCAAGAAGATCAAGTTGCGCTCCATCGAGGCAGATGCGCTTCTGGCAGGCATTACCGTGGATACCAAGAATTTCGCAGTCAAAACGGGTGCGATTACCTTTGAATCCGCAGGATTTCTGCGCCGCAACGGGGCAGACAGTATCCGTGTGCGTATGCTGTTCCAGAATGATATTGATTCCTATAAGGCAAAAGCAACCGCCGTGCGTGATGCGGAGCTGTATCTTGGCTCCATGGCGCTTTCCGTATGCCCTGCCAATCGGGAGAATTCCACATTGACGGCGGCACAGGCGGCGGATGATTTAATGAATGTAACAGGGGTTAAGGCATCCTTTGTCTGCTGCAAGGTGGATGATGTGGTTTATGTCAGCGCACGCAGCTTTGGGGATGTGAATGTGCAGAGAATTATGGAAAAACTGGGCGGCGGCGGTCATTTCACCGTTTCCGGGGCGCAGCTTAAGGATTGCAGCGCGGAAGAAGCGAAGGAAAGGGTACGCAGTGCCA
>OIXA01000307.1_pt1 | contig 72198 bp, 69 predicted proteins | sample 1587721 | NCBI WGS metagenome assembly OIXA01 (sample SAMEA3888900, study PRJEB22519) | human gut metagenome | biome: human gut; feature: human-associated habitat; material: faeces | place: Denmark | collected 2013 | reverse complement strand
TGATACGGTCTTGCAAATGTTGCTCATAACTGATATGTATTATTGATGATTATTCATGGTGAAGTGTCTCTTCACGGCTGCAAAATAACTGAATGATACTTCCGTGACTCCAATTATTTGCAGTCATTGATGGATAATGCTGAAATCATTTGAAATCACAGTCCTTTTGCTGCTCTTTCCGCCATTGCTCGCTCCACATCCGTCTTCAAAAGCAAGTTCTTTACACCCACTTTTACCTTGCTAATATGGTGAACTCTCACAATATGGCAGATATTGGCACTTGTCAGACCATACAACAGCTGCACTTGTTCGGTGGTATAATAGTTGTCATCGCTCATGAGGTCAGTCCTGCGCAGTTCTTCAAGATGTTCCTTGGAATAATAGGTGCGACCATACTCACGTTTGGTGGGTATCTTATGACGATATGCATATGCCCTGAGTGCCGACTTGCTCATACTGAAAGCATCCTCTACATCATCAGCAGTCACCCATTCCGTGATGCTGTTGATGTCAACGGCAGTACCGAAGAACTCATCAATATGCCGTTTGCTGTAATAGTTCTTGCCAGCGATACGGCACATCGGTATCTGGTTGCGCTTGGCGGAGGTGTAGAGCCAAGACTTCTTGACCTTATAAATGGACATCACTTCCTCACCAGAATAATAGTCAAGCACCTCATTCTCCTCTTTCCCTTTTGTCGGTTCCTGCTTTCGTATTTGCTTTTCTGCTTTTGCCTTTTTATTGGGTTTGCTCTTGCTGGCAGGAATCACACGCTTGTAGGGATTACCCTCAAACATCTTCTCTATATCAGCCTTTCTTACGAATGCCATTCTGCTGCTCAATCTTGATGCCTTCAACTTTCCGTTAGCCACAAGTTTGTAGATATACTGTCGGGTGCATCCCATCAGAATGGCAGCTTTGGAGAAGGTAAGATACTCCTGATGTTGCAGATCCATGATTGGCTCAATACCGTTAATCAATTCCTGCTGTCTTTTCTTCCTAAGACGTTTTGCCTCTGCCTGACATTCCTCGGAACAGTATTTCTGCATACCGCTTCTTGGCACGAATGTCTTGCCACAAAATTCACATTTTCTTGTCGGTCTCATACTCTATGATATTGCTATGTTCTACATACTTTGAGTATTCCACCTATGGAGTAAACGGAAGTGAACCATTGACAACCTTTGTCAACCCAATCCACGATATAACGCTTTTTGCCTATCAGCTTCAAATCTGTCCTTCATCGTAACCACTCGTAAACCCTTGTCAACTACGTTCACAATATGACAAAATAAAAGCTCCGCAAATTCTCCACGGTAGAAATACGCTGCAAAAATATGTGGAAAATCGGGAACTGCCAAAAAGCACTCAGAAAGTATTAAAAAACAAAGAGTGTTGAAAATCAATACTTTATGGTTAGTTAGTCATAGTAAGTTATGGTTAGTTATAAGGCTCTAAATACATAGCCAAGAATTGCAAAGAAACAAAAGATTAGTTTTACCGGACAGTAATAATCGGCTTTACAGCCACGCTCCGAAGCGTGGCTGCGGCAGTGGTGCCGAGAAGTAGTAGTTCTGGTCGTTGGCGCTGTCGAGGAAGTTCACCTTCTTCATGCCGAAGAACGGGATGCCGTTCGGGAAGATGCGCACAAAGTCGGTCACACCGCCCGAGAGAGCGGGGCTACCCTGCTGCAGGTCGAAGTTCCACGCCTTATCGAAAGCAAGCGGAGCGCCCTTATCGGGGTCGTCTACCTCGCAGTTGATGTCCATACCAGCGTTCTGCTTGAAATTCTTGAAGAGCGGATTTAACTGGCCTGCTGTGGCGCTCTTTATATCCGTGTCGAACCAGATGCCGAGCGAAGCGCCCTTTGCCATCTGCTCCACGCCGGTAGCGGTAGAAGCGTAGTAGTAGTTGGGCGTGAGACGGCTGTGCTCCATGTCGGCGCCGTCCTGCTTGGGCTGCTTCAGACCGAAACGCGAGTCGTAGCAGAGGTTGTTCACGAACACCGGTCGCGCAGCCTTCTCCACCCATACCGAACCACCCTTCTTATTCTTCGAGCGTCGCCAACCGCAGTCGACGATGGTATTGTTGTAGACAGTCATGTCGGTGAGCGGCACCACCTCGCTGTTGCCGGCGTTGGAGAGCTTGAAGGCGTTGGTGCAGGCGTTGTATATCACGTTGTTGGCTACGTCGAGCTTGCAGCCCGCCTTCACGTTTATCGCCTCGCCGCCGTCGGCAGCGTTGCCCGAATCGGCGAAGATGTTGCCCGCGATCACGCCGTTGCCGCCCGTGAAGTAGGTCTGGTCGTTGTAGTTGTCGTGGAAGAAGCTGTTGGCGATGACAAACTTGCCGTTGACGTTGCAGAAGTGGAAGGCTGGTACGCCGCCGTCGATGGTGGTCTTGAAGAGCTTGTTCTGGAACGATGCCGACGACTCGGTAGGCGTGGCGCCGGCGTAGGCTATGTCTACATGGTTGAGCACCACTTCCTCCGAGTTGTAGCCGCAGATGATGCCGCCCCAGGCTTCGGGCTTCTTGCGGTCGGAGGTGAAGGTGACGGGCTTCTCGGCAGTACCGAGGCAGTAGAGGTTGCCCAGCACCACCACTTCTACGGGCACCTGCACGTCAGCCTTGCACGTCACCGTCACGCCCGGCTCTATATAGAGCGATGTGCCGACGGGTATCTCTACGCTCTCGCTCAGCGTGGTGTCGTTCGACCACACGAGCGAGCCTACAGGATACTCCGCCACGGCGGTCTTTATGACGTTTGTAGAACCTTGGTTGGCGTTGCCGTTGTTGCCTGCATAATCGTACGGATTGATGTTGTCGTTCTCGCAAGACGCTGAGAACATTGCCGTTGCTGCAGCGAGCAGCATACCGGCCATTGTGTTTATCTTCTTCATTGTATGATGTTGTTATAGTGAGGTGTTGAGGTGTTGAGGTGTTGAGATATGAGGTGTTGTTATGGTGAGGTGGTGAGATATGAGGTGGTGACAAATTAGAGTTTGTAGCGCACGCCGAGCAGGAAAGTTCTGCCGTAACGGTATGTGCCAACGATGGTCTTGTCGCTCTTCTGGCCTTCATACTCGAGGTTGCTCTGGTTGACGGTCTTGAGGTATCGCTCGCGCTTTGCGTCGAGCAGGTTGTTGGCCTTGAAGAAGAGCGAGATGCCGTTGTTGAACTTCTTCTCTGCGCTGAAATCGAGTCCGAACATCGCCTTGTCCCACTGGTCGGCGTCCTTGAACGGCGACACAAGTGCGAGTTTCGTGCCGGTGAACGAGGCTGCAAGCTGTGCGTTCCAACCATGTTCAGTGTCCTTGTAGAGCAGTGAGAGATTGGCTGTGTGCGGCGCCTGGTTCACGAGCGGACGAGTCTGCGTTACGCCCGTCTTATACTCTGCGCTGCCTTCCTTGTACTGGCGCTTCGAAGTGGTAATCTCCGAGTGGGTGTAGGTATAGTTTGCCTTCACACCGAAGTGGCGTATGTACTTTATCACGTCAATCTCGAAGCCCATGTTCTTGGCGTTGCCGAGGTTGGCGGGCATGTAGTAGGCGTCTGTTCCGGCGCCGATTTTGCCGTCCGACGTAACGAACACCTGTTCTATCGGGTTCTTCAGATACTTGTAGAAGACGCCTGCGAGAATCTGCTCTGTGCTCGACGGGAACCACTCCCAGCGCAGGTCGATATTGTCGATGCGGGCGCGTTTCAGCTCAGGGTTTCCCTTCTCCTGATACTCCTCGCCCTGTATCTGGTATGGCACGATCTCGTAGAATCCAGGTCGGTTGATAGAACGGTAATAAGAGAGGCGCACGTTCATCTTCTTTGTCGGTGTCCACTTCACTGAAGCCGACGGCAGATAGTCCCAGTAGCTCTGCTCGCCCACCTGCCCCATGTTGCGGAAGTGCTGCAGCATGGTGTATATCTGGTTGGTATGTTCGGCGCGTAAGCCCACGTTCAGCTCTCCGAGAGCGCTGCTCAGCGTAGCCATAGCGTAGACTCCGCCGATGTGCTCCTTCGAGTCGTAGTTGAGCTGAGACGCCTGCGAGTAAGGCGTCTTGCATACCCAATCGACGTTGGCGAACTGCTCGTATCCGTTGCCATCGAGCTGCTGCGATATGTCAGCCGGGTTGAAGACGTACGAGTAGTAGCGGTTGCTGCGCTCCTTGCGGCGATACTGCGCGCCAACCTTCCACAAAGCGTCCAGCTTGTCGCCGAAGCGTGTGTCGTAAGCGAGGTTGATGTAGCCCGCCCAGTCGGTATCCTTGTTGTGCTGGAAGCGGCGTTCCGCACTCTTAGGCAGCGTCTTCAGGATGTTCTTCTCCTGGCTCCATATATCGCCCGACACGGCGTCGCCCTCAGCGCCGGCGCTACGACCAACGGTGTTAGTAAGCGTCACGTAGGTGCGGTCGGGGTCTTCGGCTCTTGCCTGCGAGAACACGCCCGACCAGTCGACCGTGAAGCGGTCGGTCAGACGGTGCGTGCCCTTGAGGTTGGTGGCGAAGATGCTCTGCGTAGAAGAAATGGAGCGCAGCTCGTCGTCCTGCGTGTACGAGTCGGCACTGATATACTCGGTGTTCACGCCGTTGTTGTAGCGCACGCCCTTCGAGTTGGTACGTACGTACATGTTGTACCATTCGAGTTTATGGTTCGAGAGCGAGAGGTCGAGCTTTGCGTGCAGACCCGCCGTGAAGTCGTGTACGCTGTAGTAGCGGTGGTTAAGCGTAGAGATATACATAGCCTGTTCGCCCGACGCCATCTTCACCGAGTTGTACGTGCGCTCCGTGCCACGGAAGGTGTTCTGCACACTTCCGGCAAGCATCACGCCGATACGGTTGTTCCAGAAACGGTCGCCAACGCTGAGACCGCCGATGAAGTTGGGCGCCGGCGTAGCATGGCTCTTCAGCTGCACCGGTCCGTTCCTGAAGTCGGAAGCCGAAGCCTTATAGTCGGAGCCGAACGCCTCGTAGGGCGAACGGTGAGTATAGTCGGAGCGGTTGGTCGTGAGATAGTCTCTTGCGCCGCTCCAGAAGTAGTCGCTCATGCCCATGGCGGCGTTAGCCTGCAACTGGAAGCGTGCGGGCGCATCCTTCATCACCATGTCGACCACTCCACCTGCGGCGTCGCCCTCCATGTCGGCAGTAAGCGACTTCGAAACCACGAGGCGGTCCATCAGGTCAGACGGGAAGATGTTGAGCGGAACGTAGCGGTTCTTGTCGTCGGGGCTCGGTATCTTCACACCGTTCACGAGCGTGTAGTTGTAGCGCTTGTCCATGCCTCGGAGTATAGCGTACGAAGCCTCGCCCGAAGCGTCGCGCTCCATGGTCACGCCCGACACGCGCTGAAGCACGCTCGCCACATTCACGTCGGGCGAGAGCTGTATGCTCTGCTGGCTCATTACGTTGAGCACGCTCGCCGCATTCTTCACCGTCTCGACGGCGCTGCGGTCGGAGCGATACTCGCGGCGTCCGGTTACAACCACCTCGCCCAACTGCTGCAAGTCTTCGTCCAAGGCGATAATGAGTTGTCCGTCCTTGCCTTTCTCCGAGCCTTTGTCATAGTCTTTCGCCACGTCGACCACCATCTCTCTTGTCTTGTACGCCATGTACGAGACAACGAGCGTGTAGCGGCCGCGGTCGGGCAGCTCGCGCAGCGTGAAGGTGCCGTCGAGACCGGTTGTGGTGCTGACGCTTGGCAGTTCCTTCACTCTGATAACGGTGCCGATAAGCGGCTCGCCGGTCTTGTGGTCCTTGACGATGCCGTCGAGCGTGTGCGCTGTTATGGCAGAGGTAGCAACCGTAAGGAGTGCCGCTGTGAATAAGAATCTCTTCATGCTATTTCGACTTTGTTATCGTGTGAATAATCTTTCCGTCCTTGTCTATCATCGACATCTTCAGCTGCTTCTTGTCTACGGTGAACACAGAGAAGCCGTCGGCAGAGCTGCAGAACACCGTGCCGTCGGTAGGCTTCACGTTACGCGCCAACGACGACGACGAGTTGACTACGTAGTCGATATTGTCACCCTTCTTCTGTATGTGCTGGAAGTTGTGGATGTGTCCGCAGGCGTATATAGCCACGTTGTTATATTTGTGAAGCACGGGCAGCAGACGCTTCTGCATGTCGAGACGCTCGCTCTCCTTCTTGTTGGTGTCGGCATATATCGGGTGATGACCCATCACAACCACCCAGTCTTCCTTGGCGTTGCGCAGCGTCTCGTCAAGCCACGCCAGCTGCGCCTCAGCGTCCTGCTTGCAGGCGTCGGGATAGACGCTCGAATTCTTACGATAAGAGTCGATGAGCGGTGTTGTGTCGAGCATCACAATGCGCACGGAAGTGTTGCCGTGCTTGAACACCTTAGTATAATACCTGGCAGGCATCATCCATCGGCGACTCACCTTGCCGTAGTCCATGAAAGCCTGCGTATTGCCGCGATACTCGTGGTTGCCGCAAACTGGGAACCAGTCGAGCATAAGGTCAGGATGCGAGTAAACCAGCTCGTAGTTGGTCATCCAAAGCGGGTCCTGTAGCGATGCAACACCATTGAAATGATGAATGTCGCCCGCAGCAAACACACACTCAGGGTCAACCACTCCCGCCATTTCGCCCATCAGTTCGGCTATCGGCTTCTGGTCGTAATAGCCGTTGCGTCCCATGTCGTTGGTCATATAAAGCGTCACGTCGCCCTTCAGCTGCTGCCACTCGGCACGCACGTCGTCAGCAACCGGTTGCGCTACGGCAGCCGTTGCCACCTTAGCCTTGCAGCACGCCGACACGCCGACTGTGCCTTGAGCCTGCATACCCATGCTACCCAACAACATCATCGCAGCCAATGACCACACAGCCATTCTTCTGCCGCAGCTTTCTCTCACTACTTTCTTTTTCATTCTTTTGCTTATTTAGTTAACTATGTGTAAAATTTCGGGTGCAAAAGTAAGGATATGGTGTGTCAAAGAAGTTACAGAAGTTTTATAAAAGGGATAAAAAGCGAGAGAGCAGATAGTTTTTAGTTCTGAATAGATTGATTAAATAAGGTTAACGGCGGTAAGAAAGCGAGCGCTTTTTTTTGTTGTGCATGTTGAAAATTGTAGTTTTACAACAGATTATCAAACATATATTATGAGACGAACAGATTGTTTAATGGTATGGTTAGTGGCGTTGCTCGTTGGCTGCTCGGTGCTGACGAGCTGCTCCGAACAAAAGAAGCGGACGCGTAAAGCCGCCGTTAAGGTGGAGACCCTCACCGTAGGAGGCTCCAACGCCAGCGGCAAGACAAAAGACTACGTAGGCACTATAGAAGAGAAGACGGGGTCGACGCTTAGTTTCGAACTGGGCGGCAACATCACGAGCATACACGTGGACGAAGGCGACAGAGTGAGCAAGGGACAGGTGCTCGCCACCATCAACCCCACTACGCTCAACGAGACGCATCGCGGAGCGCTGAGCACGCTGAAGCAGGCGCAGGACGCCTACCGTCGTTTCCAGCCGCTGCACAAGGCTGGCACCATATCCGATATCAAATGGGTGGAGATAGAGAGCAAGCTGGAGCAGGCGAAAGCCGCCGAAGCCATAGCTCGCCAACAGCTCACGCACACCAGCATCAGGGCGCCCTTCAACGGGGTGGTAGCCTCGAAGCAAGCCGACATGGGCATGTACGTGCTGCCGGGGCAGCCGGTTCTGAAGATAGCCGACGTGAAGGCTGTGAACGCTAAGCTGTCGGTGCCGGAAGCAGAGATATCGCATCTGCACATAGGCGACAAGGTGCGTGTGAGCGTAGGCGCATTGGGCGACGCCGTGTTCTGGGGCACGATAAGCGAAAAGGGCATCGACGCCAATCCTATCTCGCACACGTACGACGTGAAGGTGGGCATAGAGAACACGAGCAGACGCCTTCTGCCGGGCATGGTGTGCAACGCGCAGGTGACAAGCGGCGATACACAGCCGGCACAGATCACGATTCCGGCGAAATGCATTGAGCTCGATACAGACAACACCCGCTTTGTATGGACCGTCGTAAAGGGCAAAGCCCACCAGCAACACGTTGAGGTTGGCGGTTTCTGCAACAACGACATAATTGTTCTTTCAGGCCTCGGCGCGGGCGACGAGGTGATTGTCGGCGGACAGCAGAAGGTGTCGGAAGGCATGAGGGTATGCGCCGGCAAGAACGTTGAAAGATAAAGCGAAGGGAGGAGACACATGGAAACAAGCAAACAGGAGTCGGCCCTACGCTTTCATATAAAGCGACGCTTGACAAGGAAACCTAACCGCATGATAAAGCGCTCGTTCATCGAGTCGGCTATGTGCAACCACAACATCGTACTGCTGCTTGTCGGCATGCTCGTCGTGTTGGGCATGACCGGACTCGCCGTAATGCCGAAGGACGAGATGCCGCAGTTCACGGTGCGCCAGGGCGCATGTGTGGCAGTCTACCCCGGAGCCACGTCGTCGGAAGTGGAAGAGCGGGTGGCTAAACCGCTCGAGAACTTCATCTTCGGCTACAAGGAGGTGAACAAGAAGAAGACGTACACGCAGAGCAAGGACGGCATGCTGATAGTGTTCATCGAGCTGAACGACAACGTGGAAGACCGCGACGCCTTCTGGAGCAAGTTCAAGCACGGCCTGCAGGCGTTCAAGGCGCAGCTGCCTGCCGGTGTGCTGGCGCTGCAAGCCGTAGACGACATAGCCGACACCTCGGCCCTGCTCATCACGATGGAGAGCAAGCAGAAGACATACCGCGAACTGAACACGTACATAGACGACCTGAAGGACCGCCTGCGGCGCATAGACGCGATATCGAACCTGCGCACGTATGGCTTGCAGAACGAGCAGATAAGCATATATCTCGACCAGAACAAGCTGGCCAAGTACGGCACTGGTCCGTTCAAGATTCTGAACGACCTGGCGCTGCAGGGCTTCACCGCCGTGAGCGGAAGTATAGATACGGGCAGCCTGAACATGCCTATACACGTAGACGACTCGTACAACAACGAGCGCGATGTGGCTGAACAGATTGTATACTCGGACGCCAAAGGCAACATCGTGCGACTGAAAGACATAGCACGCATAACGCGAGAATATCCGAAGCAGGACAAATACATAGAAAGCAACGGCAACAAATGTGTGCTGCTGTCGATAGAGATGCGACCGGGCAACGACATCGTGAAGATGGGCAACGACGTTCGCAAGACACTTGCCGAGTTCGAGCAGACGCTGCCCGACGATGTGCGCCTCAACACCATCACCGACCAGAGCCGGGTGGTGAGCGAGTCGGTGCTCAACTTCCTGCGCGAGCTGCTCATCTCGGTTGTCTCGGTGATTGTGGTGGTAGTGTTGCTCATGCCGCGCCGCGTTGCTGAGGTGTCGGCGCTGAGCATTCCTATCACTATCTTCTCTTCCGTAGGCGTGTTCTATCTCTTCGGCATGGAACTGAACACGGTGACGCTCGCCGCACTCATCGTGACGCTCGGCATGGTGGTGGACGACTCGGTAGTCATCATCGACAACTACATGGAGAAACTGGGGCACGGCATGTCGCGCTGGCATGCAGCCATCGCTGCCCCCCGCGAATTCTTCATGTCGGTGCTTTCTGCCACGCTGAGCATATCGCTCACCTTCTTCCCCTTCCTCATAACCATGCACGGCGATATGGGCGACTTCGTGAAGTCGTTCCCCTGGGCTATGTTCATCATCCTCAGCATCTCGCTCTCGATGTCGATAGTGCTCACGCCTTACCTGCAGTATACATTGATACATAAGGGCATCGACACCAATCCCAAGCCCGACGCGCGCAAGAAGCCTCTCGACTATCTGCAGACGGGCTACACATGGCTGCTCAATCGCTGCTTCGCACATCCGTGCGCCACGCTTGCTACGGGTGGGGCGCTGGTAGCCGCAGGCGCTGTGCTCTTCGTAAAGCAGCCGCAGCGAATGATGCCGGTAGCCGAGCGCAACCAGTTTGCCGTGGAGTTCTATCTGCCTAACGGCACGACGGCGAAGCGCACGGCGGAAGTGGCCGACTCTATGGCGCAGATACTGCAGCGCGACCCGCTCGTAACGTCTGTGACTACGTTCATCGGGCAGGGATCGCCGCGCTTCCACACCACTTACGCGCCGCAGATAGGCGGACCGAACTTCGCACAGTTCATCGTGAACACCGCAAACAACGACGCTACGGAGAAAGTGCTCGACAAGTATGCCGACAGATACTCCGACTATTTCCCCGACTGCTACGTACGCTTCAAGCAGATGGACTACAACTCTGCCACCTACCCCATCGAGATAAGGGTGAGCGGCGACAGTATAGGACGTCTGAAGCAGGAGGCAAAGAAGGTGGAGGCGTGCATGCGCAGCATCGAGGGCATACATCTTGTGCGCACCAACTACGAGGCTCCGCTGCCTTGCGTAAGGATAACGCCCGACGAGACCGAGGCGAACCGACTGGGCGTGAACAAGACTATCCTTTCAGCCAATCTTGCCATACACTTCGGCGACGGTCTGCCGATGTCTACACTTTGGGAGGGCGACTATCCGGTGAAGATGGTGCTGAAGTCGGAGAACGACAGCGACCTTAACAACGAGTACATACCCGTAATGGGCGGCACAGCGAGCGTTCCGCTTCGCCAACTGGCAAAGATTGCGCCCGACTGGCAGGACGGAAGCATAGTGCGTCGCAACGGCGTGCGCACCATCTCTATCATCGGCGAGCCGATGCGCGGATACAATGCCGACAAATTGTCGGCTGAGCTTGAGGACGAGCTGCTGAAGCGCTGCCCCACTCTCACTTGGGAGATGGGCGGAATGGTGGAGAAGGACGCCGAGACATTGCCGCAGGTGATGTCGGGCGTGATGATAGCCGTGCTTGTCATCTTCTTCATCCTGCTCTTCCACTTCAAGCGCATCAGCCTGGCGCTGGTGAACCTTTCCTCAATGTCGCTCTGCATATTCGGTGCAGCCGTCGGCCTGTGCATAACGGGCTATGACGTGAGCCTTACGTGCGTGCTCGGCGTAGTGAGTCTGATGGGCATCCTTGTGCGCAACGGCATCATCATGCTCGACTATGCCGAAGAGCTGCGACGCGAGAAAGGACTCTCCGTGCGCGATGCTGCTTTCCAGGCAGGCGAACGCCGCATGCGCCCAATCTTCCTCACTTCGGCTGCGGCTTCTGTAGGAGTGCTGCCGATGATGCTCGAGAACAACACGCTATGGTCGCCGATGGGCGCTGTCATCTTCTTCGGCACGCTCATCTCGATGGTGCTCATCGCCACCGTTCTGCCTATACTCTACTGGCTCGTGTTCGACAAGCACGGCAAGTACAGCTTACGCAGAAAGGCAAGCGCCGAGCATAATTAAAAAATTTTACCGGACAGCAATGACTTTTGCTGCCGAAGATGCTCGGCGAAAGCGGCATCTGGCTCGCGCTCGCCCTCTCCGAACTGCTCACCACGGCATGCATCGCGGCGTATGCGGCGCTGCGGAGATAGCTTGGGGGCACCCCCTAAAGACACCACATCCGCGCAATTAGTATCCGTTTTATCTTCATAAAAAGCTGAGTTTTTTTACTTCGTATATTATAAAAAAAATCATACCTTTGCACTAATAACAGTATCATAACCGCAACAAATAAACAAAACGCATGAAAAACACAATCATATCCCTACTCGCCATCTGCTGCTGTCCGGCAGCTATGGCTCAGCAGCAGACGACACGCAGCCTCTCAATCGAAATTCTTGGTGCGCAGAACGTCGCAGGCATCAACTAAGACAGCAGATTCAATGGAAACTCAGGTTTAGGCTACCGTGTGGGCATTGGCTATGGCTATGGCAACAATTCAGGTTTATTCGACCAGAAAATCAATGGCGTTGGTGTTCCGTTGGAGCTAAACTATCTGCTCGGAAATATTGCTGTCCGGTAAAACTAATAATGTGGTTATAAACGGGCTGCGCTCGGCTTTGCCGCTTGCCAGAGCAAGAAAGCCCAACAATCACATAGCCCAGGGCGCTGCCCTGGGTAAACATTATACCCAACATCTCCATTCGCCCTGTAAGGGCAAAAGCTTAATTATTAAGGTGTTGCCCTTGCAGGGCGCATTGTTCATTATATACACCATTATACCCAGGGCGCTGCCCTGGGCTATGTGATGTTGGGCTTTCAGCCCGCGTTAATTGAGTTTTGACTCACCCTCCTATGTGATTATTGGGCTTTCTTGCTCTGGCAAGCGGCAAAGCCGAGCGCAGCCCGAATAGTATACAGGCAAGCCCCTTTAGTAAATATTACTATAAAACGTTGATAAACAAACCAATATAAGGGGAACGAATTGTTTACCGGACAGCAATAAACAACTTTATATATGTCTTAGCCATCGGATTTTTTCAGTTTCCTTTGCCATTTCGCAGAAAATACCTATTTTTGTAACATCTAAACGTTTTAATATGAAAACAACTCAAGAGTACATATCGTTAATCGGTTCGCATGCCGAAGAACTGAAAACAATGTTCGGCATAAGGTCGTTGCGCATCTTCGGTTCTGTATCTCGGAATGAACACAAGGAAGGTAGCGATGTGGACGTGTGTGTAGACATGGAACCCAAAGCCTTCTTGGTTGTTCGACTGAAGCGTTTTCTGGAGAATCTGCTGCAATGCTCTGTAGACGTTGTCAGAATGCACAAGCATATAAATCCGTATTTACTTGAAGAAATAAACAAAGATGGAATTTACGTTATCCAGTAGAACGCGCGGTTTATTAATACAAATACGAGAGGCTATATTTCAGCTGAAAGGCTGGGAGATAGGCTGGTAGATTCGCCCCGTTTGCGGAGAATCTTCCAGCCTATCCTATTTTGTGTATCAAGAAGTTACGGCTGTAAAAGCCCAAAAACTGGCAGATGGGAGATAAAAACACGAACTATTATATAGTACGTAATATCCACTACTCATACTTCACTCTCACCGCCTTCGGCAGTTTGCTGACGATGAGCCGATACGACTCGGTTATCAACCGAGTGACGAGGTCGGTGTCGAGCAGTTCGTAATACACGTCGCTCCAGTGTTTCTTGTTCCAATGGAAAGCGGGAGCGACGGCGTCGTAACGGTCGCGCAGTTCTTCGTTGCGGTCGGGAAGCAGTTTGCAGGCGAAGCGCGACGCGCTGCCACGCACGTCGCATTTGCCGTCGCCGAGCCAAAGACACAGGAATATCTTGCCCTCAACACGGAAGGTTATGTTGTCGTCGCCGAACGGCTGGTCTTCTGTGACGCCATGCAGCGACAACGTAAAATCTCTTACTTGCTCAATGTTCATACAAACCGATTACTTTCTATATTTCTTCTCCTTACCGTTGAAGCTCTTCACCTTCATGCCGAGCTGATCGGGAAGGATAGCGTTGAGGAAGATGCCGACGATAGCGGCAAGAGCCAGGCCTGAGAAGGCTACCGAACCGATCTTCACACCACCGTCTGTGCCGTACTGCACGCCGATAGACACAACCATGATGAGCGCTGCCACGAACACGTTGCGCGACGACGAGAAGTCGACCGATGTCTCGACGAGGTTGCGCACACCTACTGCCGAAATCATACCGTAGAGAATGAGGCTCACGCCGCCGATTGTAGCGGCTGGAATCAGACCGATGAGGCAGGCGAACTTAGGGCTGAAGCTGAGCACGATGGCGAAGCAGGCTGCAAGGCGGATGACAGCCGGGTCGAACACCTTGGTAAGGTTGAGCACACCGGTGTTCTCGCCGTATGTGGTGTTGGCAGGAGCGCCGAACACAGAGGCGAGGAACGTAGCAAGACCATCGCCGCAGAGCGTGCGGTGCAGGCCCGGCTCCTTGATGAAGTTCTTGCCCACAGTGCTCTGGATAGCACACATATCGCCAATGTGCTCCATGATTGTGGCGAAGGCGATAGGGAAGATGGCGATGATAGACGTCACGATAAGGTCGAAGTTGGGGTCTTTCATTACAGAGATTGCCGTACGATCCATATCAATAGGCAGACCAATCCACGCCACCTCATTGAGTTTGGAGAAGTCGACCTCGCCCATTGCTGCAGCCAGGATATACGATCCGACAACGCCGAGCAGGATAGGCACAATCTTGATGATGCCCTTGCCCCAGATAGATGTTCCGATGACGATAGCGATGGCCGTAACGGCAAGCAGCCAGTTCTGCTGACAGTTGCTGATAGCCGATCCGGAGAGCGTAAGACCGATAGCGATAACCATCGGACCGGTAACCACCGGCGGGAAGAAGCGCATCACCTTCTCCGTGCCGAACATCTTCAGCAGGAACGCCATCACGAAATAGAGCAGCGACGCCGCAGCCACACCGATGCAGGCATAGTTGAGCGCCACCTCGTCTGTCAACCCCTGCGCCACGCACAACTGCTTTACAGAGGCATAGCCGCCAAGGAATGCGAAGCTCGAACCGAGGAATGCGGGAACTTGCAGTTTGGAAACAAGATGGAAGATGAGTGTGCCGATACCGGCGAAAAGCAATGTGGCACTCACATCGAGTCCGGTGATGAGCGGAACGAGAATTGTGGCTCCGAACATGGCGAACAGATGCTGGATGCCGAGAATTGCAAACTTGGGCTTGCCCAGTTGGCGGGCATCATATATGCCCTGGTTGTCTGTGTTCATACTATTTGTTTTTAGTTGTTTTTACTTCCAGTAGTCAGGATTATTAACTATTACACATTATTTATATATCATAACGTTTATAAATAATTTTTATTGCATTCCTAAAAAACAAATCATTATCTTTGTCAGATATAAACAAAACTATCTACTCTGACGGCACGCATGTCTACATGGAATGCGGAATGAGATGGGGCGGCAGATAAACAGCCAATGGACAAACTGACAAAAGAGCAACGCCACCGTTGCATGGCATCAATACGAGGAAAGGGCACCAAGCCGGAGATTACGGTGAGGAAGTTCCTGTTCAGCCGAGGGTTCCGCTATCGGCTCAACCATCCACGTCTGCCCGGCAGACCGGACCTCGTGCTGCGCAAGTACCGTTCGGTGATATTCGTGAACGGATGCTTCTGGCACGGGCATGAGAACTGCAAATACTATGTGCTACCGAAGTCGAACGCCGAGTTCTGGCGCTCAAAGATAGAGCGCAACCATGCACGCGATATAGAGGAGCAGCGCAAACTCGCCCAGATGGGCTGGCATTGCATCACGGTGTGGGAGTGTCAGCTGAAGCCTGCTGTCAGAGAGAAAACACTCGAGTCATTGGCGTTCACGCTCAACAGCATTTTCCTAAAAGACCATAGCGTCAAGCGCTATACACTGCCCGAAGAGGAACACGCTATGGCGGCGGAGCCGTATTTCTCTAACGAATAATCAACCAAATACACACTTTTTCTAACGAAAAAGAGACAATCTGCAAGAGCTTTTAGGGATAATATCCACTAAAGCTACTTACAGATTGTCTCACTACTAACCGGATTGCTTAACGCAACTAAAACTACATTTATTCAGAATATTTCATTCAATCTTCAAAGTCTTAGTTATCCCAAAAATCGCCGCGACCAGTATGTCCGTCACCATTTTCCTCATCAAAGTGAGAAAAGTCATGTTTTGGGGCCATCCCACATCCTATCTGTCCACCTTCGCTTCCACAAAGAAGAGACTCGATTCTAACTTTATACACCTTGGCTTCCGGTTTAATATAACTTTTCATATTTCCTTGGTTTTTTTATTTGATAAATTTCTTTCCATTATGAATATACACTCCTTTGACAGGACGTGACACCTTTACTCCCTGAAGGGTATAGAACGATGCGTTGCCGTCTGTACTATTCGGCTTGACTTCTGTTATAGCAGTAGTGCTTCCGCCATCATCTTCGTCATCGAAGACAATAGCCATCTTGGCAAGCGACTGATTATTCAGGTCCGTCTCATTTCCGAGAAACTGTCCGTTAAAATCGATATACCCGAACTTCGCTCCTACCCCACCGTCTACAGCACCATTTGCCGGAATACTCAGGTACGCCTTGTTGGCTTCGCTTCTACCATTCTGCGTAAGGCGGAAGAAACCGATATAGTCGTCTCCGGTCTGATATTGCTTGTAATAGTTTGTGGAATGGAAGTTTGCAAGGCCGAAGAAACGATGGAGTATTTTTCCATCAGCATCGGTATCAGCGTTTCCGAGATTGTCGATAGCCGTGACTGTCGGCTTGAGATAGTTGTTCCATTCTTGACCGGCATACTCGTCTGCCTTTGTCCACACTGCCGTGTAATTATCACCTTCTAACGGCATTTCAGCCGGTGCTTCCATCAAGGAGAAATCCAGTTTGGCACCATCTGAGAAGGATCCTCCCTCAGGCACTTCCCCTACGAGTACCACTCCCATATTTGCCGGAATATACTTGAGCTGACGAAGATAAACCGTACCCATACGCTGTGAAAGTGGGTCTCCTGCATTCTCCGGTTTTTTGTAGCGATATGCCTCATACACTTTCACGTTGTCGTCGACAGGTGCCATTGCCACATTGTTGCTGTATGTACGGATAAACTTCCCTACACAATAGGTGAAAGGCATCTTGATGACTTTTGTTTCTGATATGGTATAGCGAGAGATGTCTTTACCATCCTTGTCGAGCTCTGGGTAGAACCTTATCGTCCATATTCCTGCGGGACGGTTCCAGAGGATATCCTTCTTATTAGGAGTTGTGCTTCCGAAGCCCTCCTCATCCTCTCTCGCCGTTTTACGGAACTGCACGTCGTTTGCATCGTCAGCCATACATGAGTGGTTGCCATCATCGGCGGCATCATAAGCAGATCTTGCAAATCCGGTATTGTTTGTAATATTGTTGTCCGTCTCGCCCCAGTTCTGGTCTGCGTCATGGTTGGCAACAAACCTGAAATGCGATTTGGCGTATTTTGCGTCTACAGTAGATATCGTCAGCGAGAAGCAATGCTCGTTGTCATCATACTTCATGTCTCCTGCGGTAGAAGTATACTGCCAATTGCCCGTTGCTGCATCATAAGTTCCTTCCACGGAATCGCCTATCATAGACATGGTTTTTATCAGGGACTCAGCATCGTCAGCATTGCCGTTGATTATCTCTATACTGCCCGACAGACCATAACTGCCGTCTTGCATTGACAAATCGTTATTTCCTTTGTTAGGATTATAGTGTATTCTCTTTATACCCTGCAGATGAAGGGTGAAAGGTTTCTGGTTAGCCCATACCTTGTCACGATACTCGCTGGTAGAATTGTAGTCAACACCTCCGTTGCCGAGGAAGAATAGTTTATCGTGAGTTCCGGAATTGTTGTTTACGCTCTTTGTGGCATGAATATCCGGCGTTGCCGTTTTAGCCTGAGCAAGTGTCCCTGTAGAGGATACGTCATTCACAATATAATCGATTGCCCAATAGCTGTTGGAACCATCAAAATAGAGCGGAGCTTCCATCTTGTCGCTGAATTTTCCCTGGCCACCTGTACGAGTGTCATAGAGCGGCTGCGCCGTAGCCCCTTCCTTGTTGTCAATAAAATAAGTCACACGTGTATTGGCATCATGCTTCACCTGCCAGTCGGAGGGGTTTCCGTCTTTGTCAAGCCTAAAGTTGAAGGTATACATGCCATCGTCGTCTGTCACTCCGTCATTGCGGGTCACGAGATTCCAGTAGTTGTTGCCCTCTGCCATTCTCGCAGAACCGACAAGTGTCTTTGCCCCTGTTGTTCCACAAATAGTTCCCACAGCTTCGTTTGTTGACGGCCATGCGCTGGTATTATCCTTTGCACCATGCAGGTTGAATACCTCGCCCGGTCCGTAAACCATCTTATTGTCATACTCGTCAACAGCAAGAATCTGTGCATGTGCCGTGAGGCATGCCGGGATGCTGAACGAATAGCTCTTGTCCCTTTGCTGTTCGAATTTGAAATACACATGTTTTTTATAGTTTATCGTTGTGCCGTCGCCCCCCGGATTATATTCTCCACCTTTATTATATGGCGAGAAGAAATTGCCCACGAGATAGTAACCCGGTTCGACATCTGTTGCAGGCCCTACAACAGGCCCACCGCTTCCTCCTGTGGAAGTTTTCTTTCCTTCTATCCATACGCGGCGCGTCGCGCCTTCTGTGATGTCCACATTAACCGTGAGATATTCATATTCGCCCGCCGTATAGCTTACTTTCCAGGCTTTATCACTTCCGTTTGATATATTATTATAATAGGTGGGATTTTGTGTTCCTTCCTCGTTTATCGTAAGCGGATCACCATTGACTTCAGGCTGCATCTGATTACTCTCCCCTGACACTCCGATACGGAACCAGAAACTCGTTTCGGGCATGGAAGTGATTTTAAGGGAATACACATTGTCGCCATAAGAAGTGTTCTGAGCAAGCTGATGGTTGCTTGGCACTTTATACTCACCAACGATACCGTTGATTTTTTTGGGCTGTAAGCAGATATACATCTGCTGCCTTCATCTCCAATATTGTCCCAAGCATCAACATAAGGACAAATAGGCTTTTAGTTAATTTTTTCATCTTTTCAGAATTATCGCGTTATTAATAGATATGCTACGTTTTTAGTTAGTAGAGCAGGTCCTGCACATTATGCAGAACCAAGACCATCCTCGTTCTTTGGTTTTTTTCGACTGCAAATATATGTATTTTTGCATTACGCTATATTAGGGAAGATGGAAAATATGGGGAAAAAGTTATGCAAACGTTTGCACCGCCATCGTCTCAACCCTCTGAATAATGCAAGATTTCCAATGAGTTATGCTGTACTGAATCTAACTATGTTGCCAACGGACGACATTGCCTATATAGAAGCTTTTGGCAACTACTGTGACGTGCATCTCTTCAACGGAGAGTCGGTGACGATGACGTTCCAGTTGCACTACTTTGTGGAAGCCTTTAACAAGCTGAAGCAGAATTTCTTTACGCGTGTTGGCAAGAGTCTGATAGTAAACACAAATTATGTTTACGCCATCATACCGCCCAAAACTAACTACTAATACTTTCTTCATTGCTTTTCTATACATAATTAGGCTATGTATATGCCATAAGCAAATCGTTGCAGATGGTTTTTATGAAATGATATAGAAAATGTATAAAACTACACTATTGGTCGTAAATGTAATTTTTGAAAGGCACGGCAGGATTATAATAAAAGAGTCCTGCAAGTCTTTCGACTTACAGGACTCTTTGGCGGAGAGAGGGGGATTCGAACCCCCGATACGCTTTTGGCGTATACACGCTTTCCAGGCGTGCCTCTTAAGCCACTCGAGCATCTCTCCTCTTAGCTCGTGCAAAAGTACGAAAAAACTTTGGTAATCGTGGCTTTTGTCTTGAGTTTTTTTATATTTACCCTATTTTATTCCGAAGATACGTTCTACATTCCTGTTGGTCTGTTGGGCCACCTCGTCATCGCTCACGCCGTAGCTGGCGGCCAGGCAGCGCATTACGTCGGCCACATAGGCACTCTCGTTGCGCTTTCCGCGATGGGGGACGGGCGCCATATAGGGGCTGTCGGTCTCGAGGACGATGCGGCTGAGCGGCACGACGGCGGGGAGGTCATCGCGTAGATGGCTGCTCTTGAAGGTGAGCACTCCGCCGATACCCAGGCTGAACCGCTCGAAGCCGAGGAGCTCCTGGGCTTCGTTCTTGTTGCCGGTAAAGCAGTGGAATACGCCGCCTACCAGTTCCTGCTCATACTTGCGCAGTAGCTTTACCATCTCGTTCTGCCCCTTGCGGCAGTGTATCATCAGTGGCAGCCGATACTCTATTGCCCATTGCACCTGCCGCTCAAAGGCAAGCAACTGCTCGCGTTCATATTCGCGCGACCAGTAGTAGTCGAGGCCCACTTCGCCGATGGCTATAAACTCCTGCTTGCCGTTGCGGTCGGCGTCGAGCATCGTCTGCATCGTGTCGAGCTGCTTAGCCCAGTCTTCGCGCACCTCTTCGGGATGCAGACCTATCATGGGATAGGCGTAGCCAGGGTATTGGTGGCAGACATCGAGCACCGTGGCGACGCTCTTCACGTCGATGGCGGGAATGAAGACGCTGCCTACGCCTGCCGCCTTGGCCCGGGCGATGACCTCGGGCCTGTCGGTGGCAAACTCTTCGCCGTCTAGATGCGTATGTGTATCTATGAATGTTGTCATCAGTACTGGCGTTTCATCATTCGTTCGGCATAGTGTCTCAGTTCTATCTTGCGCGACTCGTCTACGTTTACTGCCTCGAGATAGCGATGACTCTCAGTGAAGTAGAAGGCTATCTTCTCGGTAGCCATTCTATCGATACCAATCTCGTTGTACAGCCGGGTTACAGCCTCAATCTTCTCCTTCGGCCTGTCATTGATGGCGAGCCACTGCTCGAGCTCCTTGCGCTGACTGTCGTTGGCATGGGCGAGAGCATTGATGAGCATGAAGGTTTTCTTGCCGGCGAGGATGTCGCCGCCGATGGCCTTGCCAAACACCTTGGTATCGCCATAGACATCGAGGAAATCGTCCTGCAGCTGGAAGGCCAGTCCTATCTTCTCGCCGAAGCGGTAGAGGTTGTCGCAGTCGGCCTCGGGAGCGTCGGCAAGCAGCGCGCCAATCTTCAGCGCGCACGCCAGCAGCACGCTGGTCTTCAGGCGTATCATTTCGATGTACTCTGCCTCTGTCACATCATTGCGCTGCTCGAACTCCATGTCATACTGCTGACCTTCGCCTATCTCCAGAGCCGTCTCGGTGAAGAGGTTGAGCACGTCGGCCAGTTTGTCGCGACGGCACTGTGCCATGCGCTGATAGGCGAGCACCAGCATGGAGTCGCCGCTGAGTATGGCGGTGTTGGCGTCCCAACGGCGGTGCACGGTCATGTGACCGCGGCGCAGGTCGGCATTGTCCATCAGGTCGTCGTGGAGCAGTGTATAGTTGTGGTAGGTCTCCAGGGCGCAGGCGGGCATAAGGATAGACTCAGGGTCGTCCTTGTAGAGATTGTACGCCAGCAGCATGAGCGTGGGGCGGATGCGTTTGCCACCCAGAGAGAGTACATACTTGACGGGTTCATAAAGACTAAACGGTTTTCTGTCATAAGGCAGATGCTCAAGGACTTCATTGAACTTGGCAAGAATTTCGTCGGCTGTCATCATAATTATCTTGTTTTAGGGATTCTACAACTGGAACACTATGGGGATGGCGAATAGCGTGCGGCAGGGCTTGTCGTTCTCCTTGCCGGGCTTCCACCGGGGCATTATCTTGACCACGCGCATCGCCTCGCGGTCCAGCAGCGGATGTACCGACTGCTCTATCTTGGGCGAGGATATGCTGCCGTCGCGGTTGATGATAAACGACACCACCACCTTGCCCTGTATGCCGCCCCGCTGGGCTTCGGCGGGATAGCAGAGGTTCTGCGTGAGCCATTTGGTGAACGCCTCCATGCCGCCCTCAAACTGTGGAATCTGCTCGACCACCCTGAAGTGGATGGGCTTGTCGTCGGCAGGAGTTTGGGGTATGGCCTCGCTCACATGGGCCTTGTCCGTGAGAGCCTCGTCGCCGCCTGTCACTAAGGTGGGCCCCTCGGCACTGTTGTCTTTGGCCTCGTCGGTCTGCGAGTCCACCTCCTTGTCTACCGCCTTGACCTGTGTGGTCACCGGCTTGTCGGGCTGGGTGGCAGCCATCATGTCTGGCTGGGTGGCGGGAGTTTGCATGTCTATGTCCTGCACCATCTCGTCGAGCGAGTCGTCGGTCGGGTAGGGCTGGGATATAGAGGTGTACTCGAGGGCGACGTAGAGGATGGACAGGGCAAGCACCACACCCAGCAGGAAGCTCGGAAGGCGCTTGCTGTCGATGTCGCCAGAGTTGGTATGAGATGCTTTGTCCATTGTCGGCAATTATTTTGTGTCGTCTGCATTAATTCATATGCAAATTTAACTCAGTTTTTTGAAAAAACTCGTAACTTTGCGAAATAATCAGGTAAATAGATGAAAAAAAGTACATTTACTCTCCTGCTTTTACTGTTAGCTCTGTCATGCCGGGCACAGGAGAGCCAGACAGCATACAACTTTCTGCGACTGCCGGTGAGTGCGCATGCTGCGGCGTTGGGTGGCGACAACATCACGCTGACCGACGACGATGCCTCTCTTGCCTTCCACAATCCCGCCCTGCTTTCATCGGTGAGCGACAAGACCATCGGTTTCAACTATATGAACTACATGTCGGGTGCCAATATGCTAAGTGCATCTTACTCCTTGGTATTGGCAGACCGCGCGTCACTGGGTTTCGGGGCGCAGTACATCAACTATGGCACGATGCGGCGCACCGATGCGAGCAACGTGCAGACTGGCGAGTTCTCTGCCAAGGACCTTGCCCTCTCCGCCACCTTTGCCTATCTGCTTACCGACCGCCTGGCGGGAGGCATCACCGCCCGCATGGTGACGTCGTATATCGGCGACTACAACTCCATTGCGGCTGGATTTGACCTGGGTCTCAACTACTACGACGCCGACCGGGAGTGGTCGCTGTCGCTGGTCGCCAAGAACCTGGGAGGCCAGCTCAAGGCCTACAACGACGACTATGAGTCGATGCCCATCGATGTGCAGCTCGGAGCCAGCAAGCGCATCGAGCATACGCCTTTCCGCATCTCTGCCACGATGGTCGACATGAACCATTGGGATTACAAGTTCATCTACCACTGGGTCTTGGGCGTCGACGTGCTGCTCTCCGACAACATCTACGTGGCAGCTGGATACAATATGCGCCGTGCCAACGAGATGAAGATAGTGAGCGGCGACGACGAAGAGAGCAGCCACGGCGCCGGACTGTCCTTGGGCGCCGGACTGTCGCTCGAGCGGTTCAAGATAGGCGTCGCCTATGGCAAGTATCATGTGTCGAGCTCGTCGCTCGTCATCAATGCAGCTTATACATTATAATATTATATATATGAAGAAAATTGTGATAGCCATCGACGGCCACTCGTCGTGTGGCAAGAGTACCATGGCCAAAGACCTGGCTCGCGAGATAGGTTATGTCTATGTCGATACGGGCGCCATGTATCGTGCTGTGACCCTCTATGCCCTCCGCGCGGGACTCTTCGGTGCCGACGGCAGCATAGACAGCGAGCGCCTGCAGCAGCTGATGCCGCAGATACAGATTACCTTCAAGTTCAACGCCGAGACAGGCCGCCCCGACACCTATCTCAACGGCTCTCTGGTAGAGCGCGAGATACGTTCGATAGAGGTGAGTTCGCATGTGAGCCCCGTGGCCACGCTCGCCTTTGTGCGCTCAGCCATGGTCGAGCAGCAGCAGGCCATGGGTCGCGACAAGGGCATCGTGATGGACGGCCGCGACATCGGCACCACCGTCTTCCCCGATGCCGAACTCAAGATTTTTGTCACCGCCTCGGCCGAGGTGCGTGCCCAGCGCCGTTACGATGAGCTCAAGGCCAAGGGTATGGAGGCCGACTACGACGATATCCTTAAGAATGTGCAGGAGCGCGACTACATCGACTCCCACCGCGAGGTATCTCCACTGCGCCAGGCCGACGATGCCATACTTCTGGACAACAGCCACATGACTATCCCTGAACAGAAGCAGTGGCTCATGGACAAGTATCTCGCCAAAGTCAACGCATAGACGCCATACCATTGCTCTCGGGCATACCGCCACGAGAGATATCCAGGGGAAGAGCCGTTCCCCTGGATTTTTTTTGCCCCAGGCTTTTCCCCCGGCTGCTCTCCCCGCACGTTTCATCCCCGCTATTCTTCCCGTCGCTGATGATGGCTGTGGCGAGTGCGTTTTCCCGTCTTTCATGACAGCCTATCGGCTATCACGGGGCGCCCCGACGCGCAGACGGTCTGCCTCCCCGGAAGAACCAGTCGTGTTGACTTTCTTCTCCATTCGCCATTGCGCTCACAGTGAGCTGCTTTGCGCCCGCCGCGATTGGCTCTCGAGGCTCGTATCGTATGACACGAAGGCTCGTGACATAAGGCACGTGAGCTCGTAACGTATGATACGTGGGCTCGTGTCTATTGATACGAGCCAGCCCAGATGACCTCCTCGCCGCCAGAGTCGGCTTCGGCGCGGACATCTCTGATGGCGATTCCGCTGTCGATACCCTCCCAGCCCACGCCGCTGCCAGCCAAATCTGCCAAACAGACAGCCGGGGCATCCTGCTTGGTCGAGGATGCCCCGGCTGGGGTCATGAGGGCGGCGCTGACAGGCGCTGCTGTAGTATGGGGAACCAGCCCCGATGGCTTAGAGCGCCACGGGCATGATGAAGGTGCGGATGAGGGCATAGGCCATGATGCCGGCGATATAGCCCACAAAGGCTATCCATGTGATGCGGCGCATGTACCATCCGAAGGAGATGCGCTCGAGGCCCATGACCACTACGCCTGCTGCCGAACCGATGATGAGCATCGAACCGCCCACTCCGGCACAGTAGGCCAGCAGCTGCCAGAATATGCCGTCGACAGCCATGTCGCCTGTGGGTGCCACGGGATACATGCCCATACATCCTGCCACGAGGGGCACATTGTCGACGATGCTCGACAGTACGCCTATCACGCCGGTGACGAGATAGTGGTTGCCCTGGAATACGTCGTTGAGCGTCTCGCCCAAGGCTACCAGCACGCCGGTCTGCTCGAGACAGGCCACAGCCATGAGGATGCCCAGGAAGAAGAGTATGGTAGAGAGGTCGATGCGCGAGAGCAGCGTAGCCACACGCTTCTGCATGCTGGTGCGGTCGCTCTGCTGGCGCAGATGGCGGTAGAAAACCTCGGTGACGGTCCACAGGGTGCCCAGTACGAGCAGGATGCCCACAAAGGGAGGCAGATGGGTGATGGCTTTGAAGATGGGCACGAAGATGAGTCCGCCTACGCCCACATAGAACACGATGCGGCGCTGCGACTCGGTGAAGTCGAGCTCTGCGGTCTCTGTCTTGGTGCTGTCGTCAGCCTCGGCCAGCGTGCCCTTGAGGGTAAACTGCAGGATAAAGGCGGGCACCACCATCGAGATGAGCGAGGGGATGAGCAGTTCGCTGATTACGCCGAGGGCTGTCACCACGCCCTTGTTCCAGAGCATGATGGTGGTCACGTCGCCTATGGGCGAGAACGCGCCGCCCGAGTTGGCGGCTATGATGACCATCGAGGCGTAGATGATGCGCGTGGGGCGGTCTTCGACCAGCTTGCGCAGTATCATCACCATGACGATGCTGGTGGTGAGGTTGTCCAGTATGGCTGATAGGAAGAATGTGGCGATGCTGATGCGCCATAGCAGCGCTCTCTTGCTGCGGGTCTGCATCACGCCGCGCACCCAGTTGAAGCCTCCGTTCTGGTCGACCACCTCGACGATGGTCATCGCTCCCATGAGGAAGAACAGGGTGGTAGAGGTGCTGCCCAGATGGTGCTCGATGACGGCGCTCACCTGGTTGGCGATGTCGGGGCCGCATCCGTTGATGTAGGCTGCCGGGTCTATCATGAACAGCGTCCAGCACGCCACAAACATGAGCAGCGCTATGGCTGCCTTGTTGATACGTGTCAGGCTCTCGAGCGCGATAAGCAGATAGCCGAACACAAAAACGATGATGATTGCAATAGTCAGTGTACTCATTGTTTTTAGTTAAACGTTAATGGATAGATATACTTTAATTGTTAGGATTAGCCTACCTGCCCGCCATCACCGCAGTCCTTGCCGCTGCGGTGGTGGGGTGGGTGTATGAGGGGGTGTGGGCCGTCACGGTCTGTGTCTGGATGGTCTACTTTTCCTCTGCCTTGGTCTTGGGCAGTACCAGATTGAGCACCACGCCGATGACCGCCGACAGACCTATGCCCGAGATGGCAAACGAGCCTCCGGAGAGCACGGCGCCGCCGAGACCCATAGTGAGCATCACGGAGATGATTATCACGTTGCGCGTGTCGTTCATGTCCACGCGGTGCTGCATCAGGTTCTGCACGCCCACGCTGGCTATGGTGCCGAAGAGCAGCAGCATGATGCCGCCCAGCACGGCCTGGGGGATAGACTGGAGCAGCGCGCTGAGCTTGCCCACGACAGAGAAGCAGATGGCGGTAAGGGCAGAGATGCGTATCACGGCCGGGCTGGTCACCTTGGTGATAGACATGGCTCCTGTCACTTCCGAATAGGTGGTCTCGGGAGGTCCTCCAAGAAACGCGGAACACAGACAGGCGAGACCGTCGCCAAGCATGGTGCGGTGGAGACCAGGGTCTTTGACGAAATCCTTGTCTGCCACGGCGCTCACCACATAGACGTCGCCGATATGCTCTATCACCGGCGCTATGGCTACGGGCATCATGTAGAGGAAGGGGCTCCAGCTGAAGTGGGTGATGGTGTCAAAGGCCACCGGCATGGCTATCCATGAGGCATTGGCCACGCCCGTGAAGTCGACCTCGCCCATGCACACCGCCACGATATATCCCACTGCCACGCCCGAGAGTATGGGCACCAGCTTCATTAGTCCGCGGCAGAGCGTGAGCACCAGTATGGCGGTGATAAGCGATACGAAGGCGAGCAGCCAGTGGTCTTTAGCCATGTTGACGGCACTGCCCGAGAGCGAGAGGCCGATGAGGATAATGACGGGGCCTATCACCACCGGCGGAAAGAGCCTGTCGAGCAGTTTGCGCCCCTGCCACTTGACCAGAGCGCTCATCACAAAGTAGACAAGCGACACGCTGGTGAGTCCGGCTATGGTTCCGGGGAGTCCCCACTGCTGGGTGGCGGCTATGATAGGGGCGATAAAGGCAAACGAGCTGCCCAGGAAGATAGGCACGCGCCCCTTGGTGACAACATGGAAGATAAGGGTGCCCACACCGGCGGTGAAGAGTGCCGTGGCGGGATTGATGCCAATAAGAAGGGGTACCAGCACCGTAGCACCAAAGGCTACGAAGAGAAACTGCACACCCACGATGGTCTTCTTGGCAGGCGATAATTGTTCTGTGTTCATGACAAGTTAGATGATGTTGATTATAAATCTTGGCAAATGTATATGTTTTTTTCTGAACTACATCGCGTTTGCCCTATTTTTTTCCTCCATGGGAAGATTTTTAACCTAAAAACTTGCAGGTTACAGATAAAGAGTGTATTTTTGAATTCCCAAACCTGCCCCATGTCTCTCGCTCAGAAGAGGAAACCGTAGCCCGGAGAACATCGGTAAGGAGAGGCGGAATGAGCCGCCCCGTGGCTCTGCCGGCAACAGTCGGTCGCCCGCCAAGCCTCTGGCCCGAGCCCGCAAGCATGGCTCCGTCGCCGCGCAACGGGGTGGGGCGCACAGGAGAAGTCACAGAAATGACACAAACTATAATTAAAAATTACATGAAAATGCCTAACTTCAAGAGAGTAGCTATCGCGCTGACAGCACTGCTGCTTACTGCCACATCGGCAAGCGCCAAGTATGAACCCACCGAAGACAATCTGCAGGCCAGAAAGGAATTCCGCGACATGGGCTTTGGTGTCTTCCTCCACTGGGGTCTCTACAGTATGCTTGCCACTGGCGAGTGGACTATGACCAACAAGAACCTGAACTATCATGAGTATGAGAAGCTCGCCAAAGGTTTCTACCCCGCTGAGTTTGACGCTGCCAAGTGGGTCAGCGCTATCAAAGCGTCGGGTGCCAAGTACATCTGCTTCACCACTCGTCATCACGAGGGCTTCTCTATGTTCAAGACCAAGTACAGCAATTATAATATTGTAGACGGCACTCCCTTCAAGCGTGACATTCTCAAGGAACTCGCCGACGAGTGTCATCGCCAGGGCATCGCCCTCCATCTCTACTACTCGCATCTGGACTGGTATCGCGAGGACTACCCCTGGGGACGCACCGGAAGAGGTACCGGGCGACCCAGCGCCAAGGGCGACTGGAAGAGCTATTACCAGTTTATGAACAACCAGCTGACCGAGCTGCTTACCAACTATGGTAAGATTGGTGCCATCTGGTTTGACGGATGGTGGGACCACAAGGAAGACCCCAACTTCGACTGGCAGCTGCCCGAGCAGTATGCCCTCATCCACGGTCTGCAGCCCGCCTGTCTCGTTGGCAACAACCACCACGTCACTCCTTTCGATGGTGAGGATATGCAAATCTTCGAGCGCGACCTGCCTGGTGAGAACACCGCCGGACTCTCTGGCCAGGACATCAGCCGTCTGCCCCTTGAGACCTGCGAGACCATGAACGGTATGTGGGGTTATAAGATTACCGACCAGAACTATAAGAACAAGAAGACACTGGTGCAGTATCTCGTCCGCGCTGCTGGCAAGAACGCCAACCTGCTCATGAACATCGGCCCTCAGCCCGACGGCAATCTCCCGGAGGTGGCCGTGAGTCGTCTGGCCGAAATGGGTGAGTGGATGAAGACCTACGGCGAGACCATCTATGGTTGCCGTGCAGGCATCGTGGCTCCCCACAACTGGGGCGTGACCACCCAGAAGGGCAATAAGCTCTATGTGCACATCCTCGACCTCAAGGACAAGGGCCTCTTCCTGCCCACTGGCAACAAGAAGATAAAGAGCGCTGTCGACTTCGTCACCCGTAGGCCTGTCAAGATGGCAAAGAGTGGCGACGGCATCACTCTGTTGCTCAACGAGGTGCCCACCGAGATAGACAAGGTGATAGAACTGGAACTGAAATAAGTAGAACTAAGCATGGGAAGAAACAAATTCTCACAGACTGAAATCTTTCAAATAGCCAAACTGCTCAGACTGAAGAACGCAGGTAACCGCGCCCAGCAGAAGCAGGTAAGACATGAACTCAGAGTCAATTACGAGTTCAACATCTCTGACTTCAACGAGCCTGGCCGCGCTTTCGGCGAAGACGAACTGCAGGCCGCGATTGACCGTGGTGCCATTCAGATACTCGACGACGCCACTATTGCCAATATGAAGGCCAAGCGTGCCCGCGACCGTGCCCGCGATGAGGCTGAACGCCAGCGCCAGGCAGTGGAAAGCGGCGAGCAGACCGACTGGCAACAGGCTATGCGAGAGTGGGAGGACTGGGAAAAAGCGCAGAAATGACCGCACAGGTCCTGCCCATAGTCAGGACCGTTCCAGCGTCCATCACAGTCTGGACAGCAATCAACAGAAAATGGGGGAAAACCAAAGGCACAATGCCAGTGGTTTTCCCCCATCTCGTATAGATAGTCTTCTGTGTCGTATAGCTTTGCTCCAGCGTCGCCGGGGTCATCTCCCAGCCAGCCGGGATGGCCTTACAGCTTGTATTGCATGTGCTTCATGGCGTGTCCGCCCCAAGCAGAGTCGTCAACATGCACAAAACCTATGCGGGAGTAGAGCTTCTCGGCCTTGGGGTTGCCCTTGTCTACGAGCAGGCCTACTGCTGGCAGTCCCAGGGTGCGTGCCTTGTCTATGGTAGCCTCGATGAGCTGCGAGGCAATGCCCTTGCCGCGGTACTCGGGCTTCACACAGATGCTGTCGATATAGAGTTCGCCAGCCTGGGTTTCGTCGTCGATGGCAGAGAAGTCACGGCCAAAACGGTGGAGGGCCTCTCCGATGAACGCCTGACGCAATTGGTGCAGCTGTCCGCCATCATAGCTCACGCAGATGCCGGCGATGTCGTCGCCGTCGAGGGCTACCAGCGTGTTGAGATGACTGTACTGACTGTCGGTGCGCTCTACCAGAGCGGTCATCATGTCTTCAAACTCGTCGAGCGTATGGTTGTCGCCGGCGAAGTACTGGCAGCACTCGTAGTTCATGGCCACCATGATGAGTCGGGCTATCTCGCGCGACTGTAGGGGTGTTGCGGTGATAGTCTTCATGTTGTTTGTTCTTGTATTGTTACTTGTTCAGGGTAAATTCAAATCTCATTCCACCTTCAGCGGGGCACGTGGCGGTGATGGAGCCTCCGTGCAGCCCCACGGCGTTCTTGACGATGGCGAGCCCGAGCCCTGTGCCGCCCATCTTCCGGCTGCGCCCCTTGTCTACTCGGTAGAAGCGCTCGAATATGCGTGACAGATGCTGAGGCTCGATGCCCACTCCGTTGTCGCTGAAGACAAACCGCCACTGGCTGCCCTCGTCATGGGCGCTCAGCTGGATGGTGGTGCCCTCGCCGGCATAGGCTATGGCGTTGTCGGTGAGGTTGCGGAAGATGCTGTAGAGCAGACTCTGGTTGCCGTGGATGACGAGCCTTTCGGGCAAGTCTACCACTGCCTTCATGCCCTTCTGCTCCAGTTGCAGGGCGGTGGTCTTGGCGATGCCCGCCACGAGCTGTGCCACGTCGACATCGGTAAAGTCCATCATCTGGACGCCGTCGTCCATCTTGTTGAGCGTCGATATGTCTTGCAGTAGTGACGTGAGGCGTTGGCTCTGGGCATAACAGCGCTCCAGAAACTGCTGACGCATGGCATCGTCGACATTGGGGTTGTCGAGGATGGTCTCCAGATAGCCCTGGATGCTTGCCACAGGAGTCTTGAGTTCGTGGGCAATGTTCTGGGTGAGCTGCCGCTTGAGCACATCCTGCTCCCGGCGCGTGCTCTGCAGCTGTTTGTATATCTTGATGATTTTCTCGGCTATCTCTCCCAGTTCGTCGTTGGGGAAGTTGATGAGTTCCTCGGTCTCCAGCGACTCGTTGTGACCCGCCCTGATGGCAAAAGCGCGCAACGTGGATATGTTCTTGCCCAGCCTGTGTGCGAAGTGGTAGAGTATGATGACCAATATGAAGATTGCAGCCAATGCAAACCACAGGTAATGCTGGTCTGCCTGGAGCGATTTGGCCAGGTCGTGGTTGTAGGGCAAAGCGCTACGCACGATGAGGCTGTCGTCGGGGTAGTAGGACGCCGAGTAGAAGAAGTAGCCCTTCATCGTGTTGCTGCTGCGCTCGACGGTAGAGCCCGTGCCATGCTCGAGCGCCTGCTTGACTTCAGGGCGCGAGGCGTGGTTGCCAATGTGGGCTTTACGCTTGGACCAGTTGTCATAGATTACCACGCCCGACGGACGGATGAGGGTCACTCTCAGTCCCGGTGCATGGTGCCGGCGCACATAGTCGCTGTACTCCCGCTCGGTGGCGATGACACCGTCGTGGATTTCGTCGGCCATGCGGTCGTTGAAGTCCTGCAGCCTGATGTTAAGCGCGTCTATCTTGAACTGTTTCTCCCTCGCCTGCTGATACACGATGAACGTGCTGGCGAAGACCAGAAACACGGCGATGACGCCTACAAACAACTTCTGTCCTACCGTGGGTCTTCTCATAGTGTTACTCTTCAAAGAAATAGCCGTAACCCAGCCTTGTCACGATGTGGTGGGCATAGTCCTTAATCTTCTTGCGCATGCGGGTGATGTTGACATCGACTGTGCGGTCGAGCACCAGCACGTCTTTGGGCCAGATGCGGTTGATGAGTTCCTGGCGGGAGAAGACATGGCCACGCTCACGCAACAGCAGCGCCAGGAGTTCAAACTCGGTCTTGCTGAAGGGGATGTCTTCGCCGTCGATGCTCACGGTCTTTTTGTCGAGGTTGACTTCGAGTCCGTGAAACTTCAGTATCTGCTGTCCGCCACTCTTCTCGCCGGCTCGGCGCAGCACTGCCTTTACGCGTGCCACCACTTCGCGTATGGAGAAGGGCTTGGCGATATAGTCATCGGCACCCAGATTGAGTCCGTTGACCTTGTCGTTTTCATCGGTTTTGGCGGTGAGGAAGATGATGGGTACGTGGGCTGTCTCGGGGTTGGACTTCAGCCTCTCTGCCATTGCAAACCCATCCATGCCGCCCATCATCACATCGAGAATCAGCAGGTCGAAGCGCGCCAGGTTCTTCTCCAGCGCCTCTTCTGCCGAGTATGCGGTGGCTACTTGGTACCCCTCGGTCTCAAGATTGAACTTCAGAATCTCACAGAGGTCCTGCTCGTCGTCGACGACCATAATTCGAGCTTTGTTTTCTTCCATATCAGTTGTCTTTTTGATGGTGGCGCACGATAGGAGTATGCCACCTGTTATATATAGTGCAAAAGTATGAATTTTCGGGTTCTTCCTTGTCTCTTTTCCGTTAAAATTATGTGACAAATCACCATCCCCGCTCTCCCGTCGGCCATCCCCGTGGCGAGGGCGCGGACCGATGGCGCGCTACTTGCTCACGGGGCGGTCGATATACTTGCTGTATATCCTATAGTAGATGTCCATCCAGCCGTCGGTGAGCAGCCAGTTGAGCCGGTGAGCCAACTCCGGATGACGGTCTATAAACTCTACCACCTGGGGGTTGTATCGGGTGCCGGCATCGTGGCGGAACTCGTTGATTACGGTGTTGAATGTCTTCGGGTTCTTGTAGTTGCGGCCTATGCGCTCTGTAGCTGCCTGCAGGCAGTCGCTCAGGGTGAGTATGTCGATGAGCAGGCGGTAAGGCGAGCGGGTGTTGTCGAAGTCTGCAGGGTAACCTCCTTTGCCGTTGTACCACTTGTGGTGGCCCAGAATGGCATCGTGGAATGGCGCCAGTCGTGGGTCGAGCTCCAGAAACCGCAGTCCGCGACGCGGGTGACCCTGTATAATCTTGCGCTCCATATCGGTGAGCGGTCTGAAGTCGTTGTTGACCACGGGAACCATGATAATCTTGCCCAGGTCGTGAAACTCTGCCGCCCTGCGCATGTATTCCACAAACCGTTTCTTGCGCTTGGTCACGCTGCGCACGTTCTGACAGCCCAGGTAGCCTACCAGCAGCTGTGGTTCTTCCTTCACCATGGCGCTGATGATGGTCGTGGCTATCTCTGCCACGTGCACCGAGTGGGCATAGGTGGGCAAGTCGGTGGTCACGATGAGCTCTTCGAGGAAGTCGACCCTCTCTTCGGGCTTCAGGTATCGCGTGATGCGCTCGTAGACGACCAGTGTCTTGAGCATCTTTACAAACTGGGTGGAGTGCTGGTCATCGTGGCGGTTTCTGAACGCCGTTACAATATGTCCGCACAGCTGTTTGACCGTACGGCGCTTCTCTCTGTAGGGGATTTCGGCAATGTCGTTGAGGTAGAGTATCGAGTAATACTGCTGGATGAAGTCTACGAACTCCTCGTCGTTGAGCCTTACGCCCTTTATCAGGTTCCAGTTGCGGGCATACCGGCTCTTGTAGGCGTCCAGAGCTTCCTTTGCGGTGATTTGTTGGAGCCTTACCTGCATGAGCAGCATGTTCATATACTGCTCGTCGTCCATGTTTTTCTTTTTCTTGTAGCTCTTTACCAGCTTGGTCATAAGCCATGTGGCTTCCTGGCTCTTCATCATGGTGCTGTCGTAGAGATACACGTTGCGTATCAGCAGCTCGTCCATCCTTTCTGCCTTGTTCTTCAGTCTCGCCATCATACTCGGAGAGATGTGGATGGTCGTGTCATTGAGCATGAGGCGCATGGTGCGCATGTTCGTGCGCAACTGTCTTACGGTCATTATCTTGCTGTTGAACCAAGCAAAGCTCGACAGGTTGTAAAGGGCTGTGACGCGACACTGCTTGTAGGCGGGAAAACGCTCGCTCTCCTTGCCGAGCACCGCTCTGAAGTGGTTGTATGACGTACGGAGCGTGGTGGTGTCGTTGTCGAGACTGAAGATGTGGAAATAGGCCACTCCCCGCCACAGGTGCAGCCAGTTGTCCATGCGCAGGCTGTCGGGCTGGTGGTCGCTGTAGCGTTGCATGGCGTCGCAGAGGGTGAGCGTGTTGAAGGGGTCGGCCTTGCCGGCTCTCAGATAATCCAGGGTGAAAGCTCTGATGAATTCGCTGTAGAGGCTGCGGTCGTTGAGCACCTCTCCGACGGTCACGGCGTGGTTGATGCTGTCGATAATCAGCCTGTTAGACAGGTTTATCTCATGGTTCTTCCTTGCCCGTACCTGTAGAAATCTCGTCCATTGGTCGTGGTCGCGTATCTGGAAGATGCTGTCATTGTAGCGGTTGTACTCCACGCGGTTTTGTGCCAATGTGCGAAACCACTTTCTGAAGTCGTAGTGATGTGCGGGTGTGGCCGGCTGTGCCATGCACGCGATAGTGCAGACGATGGCGGCAAGCATGATGGATAGCCGTTTGCCGCTGTTACCCGATGACAGCCTTGCGGGTAGGTGGAAAATCTCGCAAGGCATAGATGGTATACACATCTTGTTATAATATTCTGTTCAAGTAAGACATTGTCTCTGTCTGATACCGCTGTGTGTCATTCATTATGCACACGGCAATAGCTATTGCAAATTTCGTCATTTATTCTGATATGGCAAATTATTTTTCTATAATTTCCATTGGCTTGCTGACAAAAAGTGGCGAACCCCTTGTCAGCACCGCCATTTAGGTGGTTTTCTCCTGCTTCTGGGCATCCATCGTGGCTGTTGCCGTGCTCCAGGCCGCGGTGGTGGAGGGCGGGGAGAGTAGGGCGCCGCTTGATGTAAGGTTTCCTCAGAGGCATGTAATTATGGATGCAGCCATCTTAAAGTTGAAATCAAGGCACGAAACGAGTATATCCAGGTTTGCCGTCATCGTTTCATGCTTCGCAATTCTTATTTCGTGCTTCGCCACGAGGATGGTGTGGCCCTCGGCAGTATTTGCGCGGGTGAGCCCCCGCGCGGAGGCGGGCGTGGGGCGGGCAGAGGGCATTGCCGCTCCCTCAACCCATAGCCGTGTGGGCACCGACCCCATCGCCGCTCCCTCCGCGCGCCGCTGCCAGGTCGTCGTGTCAATCGCCGTGATTACACCTTATTATATATATAGCGTGGCGCTGATGGCGCAGATTCGGACTCTCATCGCCGAGATGCTGTCTAAAAACTGCACAAAAGTTGCGCTTTGTGCACAGTTCGCGTAAGACTGTGCAAATTTTTTCTCTTTAATTTGCATAAGCTGTAAAATATTTGTAATTTTGCGCCGTATTTGCATTAAAATCAATATAATTAAATATATTTTTTATGAGTTTGAACATTGTTGTACTTGCAAAGCAGGTACCAGACACAAGAAATGTGGGCAAAGACGCGATGACCGCAGAAGGCACTGTAAACCGTGCCGCGTTGCCCGCTATCTTCAACCCCGAAGACTTGAACGCCCTTGAGCAGGCTCTGCGTCTGAAAGAGCAGAATCCCGGCAGCACCGTAGGTGTGCTCACCATGGGTCCTCCCCGTGCCGGCGAGATAATCCGTCAGGGCCTCTATCGTGGCACCGATACCGGATGGCTGCTTACCGACCGTCTGTTTGCCGGCGCCGATACCCTGGCTACCTCTTATGCACTGGCTACAGCCATCAAGAAGATAGGCAATGTAGATATCGTTATCGGAGGTCGTCAGGCCATCGACGGTGATACCGCCCAGGTAGGTCCTCAGGTAGCCCAGAAGCTGGGTCTCAACCAGGTGACCTATGCAGAGGAAATCATCAAGGTAGAAGACGGCAAGGCCACCATCCGTCGTCACATCGACGGTGGCGTGGAGACAGTCGAGGCTCCTCTGCCTGTAGTGGTAACGGTAAACGGAAGCGCTGCTCCCTGCCGCCCCTGCAATGCCAAGCTGGTGATGAAGTACAAGTATGCTACCTGTCCTATGGAGCGCAAGGGCGACGAGCCCTGGTCTGCTCTCTATGACGAGCGCCCCTATCTGACCCTCAATCAGTGGTCGGTAGCCGACGTCGATGGTGACCCCGGACAGTGTGGTCTGGCTGGCTCACCCACCAAGGTAAAGGCTGTAAAGAACATCGTGTTCCAGGCCAAGGAAAGCAAGACCCTTACAGCGAGCGACGCCGACGTCGAGGGTCTGGTAAAGGAATTGTTGGACGAAAAGATTATAGGTTAAGGATATGAACAACGTATTTGTATATTGCGAAGTCGAAGGCACACAGGTTGCCGAGGTTTCTCAGGAATTGCTTACTAAAGGCCGCAAGCTGGCCAACGAACTGGGTGTGGAGCTCCACGCTGTCGTTGCCGGTACAGGCGTCAAGGGCCAGGTGGAAGACCAGATTCTTCCCTACGGCGTTGACAAGTTGTTCGTGTTCGACGGTGAGGGTCTCTTCCCCTACACCTCGGCTCCCCATACCGATATCATGGTCAACCTCTTCAAGGAGGAGCAGCCACAGATAGCTCTGATGGGTGCAACCGTGATTGGCCGCGACCTGGGTCCCCGCGTGAGCTCATCACTCACATCGGGTCTTACAGCCGACTGTACCCAGCTCGAGATTGGTGACTATGACGACAAGAAGAGCGGCAAGCACTACGACAATCTGTTGTATCAGATTCGTCCTGCCTTTGGTGGTAACATCGTGGCCACCATCGTCAATCCCGACCACCGTCCTCAGATGGCCACCGTACGCTCTGGCGTGATGCAGAAAGCTCTCTACGAGGGCAACGCCAAGGGTGAGGTTGTCTATCCCGAGGTGAGCAAGTATGTCTCTGACGAGGCCTACGTAGTCAAGGTTCTCGACCGTCATGTCGAGGCTGCCAAGCACAACCTCAAGGGTGCCCCCATCGTGGTAGCCGGTGGTTACGGTGTAGGTAGCAAGGAAGCCTTCGACCAGCTCTTCCAACTGGCCAAGGAGCTGCATGGTGAGGTTGGTGCCAGCCGTGCCGCTGTCGATGCCGGATGGGTAGACCACGACCGCCAGATTGGTCAGACCGGTGTCACCGTTCATCCCAAGGTATATATCGCCTGTGGTATTTCCGGTCAGATTCAGCACATTGCCGGTATGCAGGACTCAGGCATCATCATCTCTATCAACAACGACCCCGAGGCTCCCATCAACAAGATTGCCGACTATGTCATCGTGGGTAACGTGGAAGAGGTAGTGCCCAAACTCATCAAGTATTACAAACAAAATTCTAAGTAAAGCCCCTCCCTGTCCCTCCCCAAAGGGAGGGTATCAAAGGGGGGATGGGTGTTGTTGATGAAAAAAGGTGATACAGTTTATGGATTTCAAGATGCTTCTCCCTGCCTTTATCCCATATTGAAGGCCTTTGCCAAGGAGAACCGTCGCCACTTGACTCCGTGTGAATCCTTGCTGTGGAACTATCTGAGAAGAACCAGCAGCTGTGGTTACCATTTTCGCCGGCAGCATATCATAGGCGATTACATTGTCGATTTTGCCTGTGTTGAGAAGAAACTTGTAATTGAAATAGATGGCGCTTACCATGCAGAGCCGCGCCAGGCGGCCGATGACAGTTTGCGGAGCGAATGGCTCGAGCAGAGAGGCTATGAGGTAATACGCTTTTCCAATAAACAGGTACTCCAGGAAATCGAGAATGTGCTAAGAGAGATAGACAATAGAATAAAAAACAAATAAACAGCCTTCATTTTCTACTCCCTCCCCTTGGGGAGGGTCGGGGTGGGGCTAATATAAGATTATGGCTAATTATTATACAGACCATCCAGAGATCGCGTTCCACCTGAACCATCCTCTGATGAAGCGCATCGTTGAGCTCAAGGAGCGCGACTATGCAGACAAAGACCAGTTTGCTGACGCCCCCGTCAACTACGAGGACGCCATCGAGAACTACAAGCGCATCCTGGATATCACCGGTGATGTGGCTGCTAACATTATCGAGCCTAACTCTGAGGATGTAGACCTTGAGGGTCCACACCTCGTTGACGGTCGCATGGTGTATGCCAGCAAGACCTTCGAGAACCTCGACGCTACACGTAAGGCCGGACTCTGGGGCATCTCTATGCCTCGTCGCTACAACGGTCTGAACATCCCCAACGTGGTGTTCTCTATGTTGTCAGAGGTTATCTCTGCTGCCGATGCCGGCTTCCAGAACGTATGGAGCCTCCAGAGCTGTATCGACACTCTCTATGAGTTCGGTTCAGAGGAGCAGCGCCAGAAGTATATTCCCCGTATCGCTGCCGGCGAGACCATGTCTATGGACCTCACCGAGCCCGATGCCGGTTCAGACCTCCAGCGCGTGATGCTCAAGGCCACTCAGGACGAGGACGGCACATGGCGCCTGAACGGTGTGAAGCGTTTCATCACCAATGGTGACTCTGATATCCACCTCGTGCTGGCCCGCTCGGAAGAGGGAACCAAGGACGGTCGTGGTCTGTCTATGTTCATCTACGACAAGCGCGACGGTGGTGTCACCGTACGTCATATCGAGCACAAGCTGGGTATCCACGGTTCACCTACCTGTGAGCTCGTGTACAAGAATGCCAAGGCTGAGCTCTGCGGCAGCACCCGTATGGGGCTTATCAAGTATGTGATGGCGCTGATGAACGGTGCCCGTCTCGGTATCGCCGCCCAGTCGGTAGGTGTAGAGCAGGAGGCTTACAACGAGGGTCTTGCCTACGCCAAGGAGCGTGCCCAGTTCGGTCAGAAGATTGTCAACTTCCCCGCCGTATATGACATGCTGTCACGCATGAAGGCCAAGCTCGATGCCGGTCGTTCGCTGCTCTATCAGACAGCACGCTATGTAGACATCTACAAGGCTCTCGAAGACATCGCCCGTGAGCGCAAGCTCACCGCCGAGGAGCGTGCAGAGATGAAGAAGTACACCCGTCTGGCCGACGCGTTCACTCCTGTTGCCAAGGGTATGAACTCCGAGTATGCCAACCAGAACGCCTACGATGCCATCAGCATCCACGGTGGTTCGGGCTTCATCATGGAGTACAAGTGCCAGCGCCTGTTCCGCGACGCCCGTATCTTCTCTATCTATGAGGGTACCACCCAGCTGCAGGTTGTGGCTGCTATCCGCTATATCACCAACGGCACCTACCTCGCCATCATGAAGGAGATGCTCGAGGCTGAGGTATGCGACTGCATGAAGCCTCTGCAGGCTCGTGTGGCCAAGATGGTAGAGCAGTATGAGGCTGCCATCAATGCCGTGAAGGACGCACAGAACCAGGAGGTTCATGACTTCCTCGGCCGTCGTCTCTACGACATGACTGCAGAAATCATCATGTCACTGCTTATCATCGAGGACGCCAGCCGTGCTCCCGAACTCTTCAAGAAGAGTGCCCACGTATATGTGCGCATGGCCGAAGAGAACGTGCAGGGCAAGGCTGCTTACATCCAGAACTTCAAAGCAGAGGACCTCGCAGCCTTCCGCGCTGTCGAGACCGAAACAGCAGAGTAATCGGGTTATACATATTAAGTATAGAGGGCGTCACTCCTGTCATGGGAGTGGCGCCCTCGCCCTTTCTATACACCTTATTATATATATAGTAGCAGAGAAACCCTCCCGAAACCTTTGCATATGTCAATATCTTTTATTAATATTGCAGTAGGTTAATCAACGGATGCTACTAATCAGACCCAATAACAAATGAAACGAATCTTATTGATGTCAGCCGCAGCAATGGCGTCGGCGGCACTGTCGGCGCAGACGGTCAAGACGATGAGCGACTTGAAGCCGGAACAGAAGTCGATGGCTATAAGCCTGAAACTCACCGGCAGACTGTCGGCCGAGCCAAAGGGCGACTATCGCCAGATGCGCGACCTGTGTTTCCAAGTGCGTACAATCGACCTTGGCGATGCCCAAAGCACCGAGATTCCCAAGAACGCTTTCCACTCGCGCCACCAACTTGAGAATATCGTCCTGCCCAAGGCGTTGAAGAACATCGGAACACAGGCTTTCTTCGCCTGCGACAAACTGCAGGCTGTCACCATTCCCGCTTCGGTAGATACCATTGGCGCTGCCGCCTTCTCGGGATGCAAGAGCATGACAGAAGTGACCATCGAGGGTGCGCCCGTGATAGGAGAGTATGCTTTCGCGCGTCTGTCGGGACTGACGACGGTGAGGGTAAACTCAATGACGCCGCCCAAGGCTTCGGTGTCTTCTTTCTACGGCATCGCGCCGGGCAGCGTGAGTCTTGTGGTGCCCAAGGGCAGCGAGAAGGCTTATATGAAGGCGGCTGGCTGGAGCCGTTTCTATGCCGAGCCGAGGCTTGCCAGCGAGGTAAGTGACCCTCGGCAGTGTCTCATCCCCATGCCGCAGGAGCTGAGTGTCAAGAAGGGGGCGAAGACCTTCAATGTGCATACAGCATGGCACATCGTGGTGACAGCTGCTGATGACAATGCAAATGCTCTGGACAATGAGAAAGAGCGGGCTCGCGAGATGCTCAGCAACCGTATTGGCAATATAGTGAACAGCCGTCAGCGCGGTGTACGGCTCGTGCTCGGTATCGACCCTACACTTGCCGATGACGAGGCTTACACCATGGTCGTCGACTCTAAGGGCGTGTGCATCAAGGGTAAGACTGCGCGCGGTGTGTTCTGGGGACTGATGACTCTCGACCAGGTTCTGCGCGGCTCGGGCAACAAGGAATGTGTTGACGCCATCCCGCAACTTACCATCAAAGATACGCCCCGTACTCACGTACGCGAGTTGATGGTAGACCCTGCCCGTACGTTCATACCTATAGACGAGCTCAAGGCGTTTGTCCCCGAGATGGCCCGCTATAAGCTCAATGCCATCCACCTGCATTTGGTCGACGACCAGGCTTGGCGCATCGAGATTAAAAAATATCCCCAGCTCACCGAGCAGGCTTCCATGCGCTGGGGACAGGACGACTTGCTGATGCCCTACAAGGGCTATTACACCCAGGAGCAGATGCGCGACTTGGTGGAGTATGCTGCCAAGTATCATGTGGAGATTATACCCGAAATCGAGATGCCTGGCCATGAGGTGGCTGCCATCAGCGTGTTCCCCGAACTTACTTGCCATCAGCGTCAGGTTCCTATCCGCACCACTTGCGGTGTGTCCAACGAGCTGCTGTGCCCCGGCAATGCCTTCACCTATGAGTTTCTGGGCAATGTATTCCAGGAAATAGCCAACATCTTCCCCTCCAAGTATATCCATCTCGGCGGCGACGAGGCTGGCAACCCCGCCCTCGACTGCTGGACCGACTGCCCCAAGTGTCAGGCTCTGAAGAGACAGCTCGGCATTACCACCATCGACCGTTCGGAAAACTGGAAACTGCAGGGCTACCTGTTTGACCGTATCATCGGGCTTCTGCGCGATACCTACAACAAGACTCCCATGTTCTGGTACGAGACCGACTTCAAGAAGATTCAGCCTGGATGTGTCACCTTTGCCTGGCGAGACGGACTCACCGACAAGGCCCTTGAAGCCGCTGTCAATAACAACGCACGCATAATGCTTTGCCCGGGCGAGCACTGCTACTTCGACTATCCCATGGCCAAGGGCGATATGCCGGAGGTAAACTGGGGTATGCCCGTTACATCGCTCGAGGCTACTTACTCTATTGACCCGTCGTGGGGCAGAGACCAGAGCTTCGAGGACAACAACCTCTTTGGTGTTGCTGGAACGCTGTGGAGTGAGTGCATCACTTCGCCCGAACGTATCTACTATCAGGCTTATCCGCGCGCGATTGCTCTTGCCGAGGCTGGATGGACACGCAACAAGCCTTCTTATGGCAACTTCCTCGTGCGTCTGAAACCTACCGCAAAGGATATGATGAGGCGTGGCGTTACTTACTCACTCGAATACTAATGGCGTTACTGTCAGGATAAATCTCTTCACTCTAAACAGCAAAGGGGTGATACTCCTCGCGAGGTATCAGCCCTTTGTGGTTGCCTTTGTTTGGGTTATAAGAGCCATAGCCATAAGCCAAGACAGCCTGTTCGCAGCCAGCATAATTATCATATCCCCTATACCTTATTATATATATATGCCCCTGCCAGCCTGCGGTCATGGCTGGGACGGCGGTCGACGTTGCACTTTTTTCTCACATTATTGATGGAAAGTTGTCCGATGTCGCAAAAAAAGAGTATATTTGCATCAGATAGACAAGTATGACCCATGAGCAGCTCACTGATAGACAGACAGACCGTAGAGAAGATTAAAGATGCGTGCAATATCGTTGATGTAGTTTCCGAATTTGTTACCCTCCACAAGAGTGGGGCCAACTACAAGGGTCTCTGTCCCTTCCACAATGAGCGCACTCCCTCCTTCTTCGTTTCTCCTGCCCGTGGCACTTGCCACTGCTTCGGCTGCGGCAAGGGCGGCAACTCCGTGACCTTTATCATGGAGCATGAGCAGATGACCTATCCCGAAGCTCTGCGCTGGCTTGCAGCCAAGTATCACATCGAGATACAGGAACGCGAGATGACCGACGAGGAACGCAAGCAGCAGAGTGAGCGTGAGTCGATGTTCATCGTCAACGAGTGGGTCGCCAAATACTTCGAGAGCCAGCTCCAGACTGATGGCGAGGGCACTGCCTATGGTCTGGCTTACTTCCGCAGCCGTGGTTTCCGCGACGATATCATCGCCAAGTTCCGTCTGGGCTACGACCTGCAAGACCGCTTTGCGCTCGCCCGTCGTGCCAAGAGCGAAGGCTATCAGGCAGAGTTCCTCCTCAAGACCGGCATCTGCTACAAGACCGACCGTGGCGACCTCATCGACCGATACGCCGGCAGAGTCGTTTTCCCGTGGATTGGACTCAGCGGCAAGGTTGTCGGCTTTACCGCCCGTGTGCTTGACCAGCGTACCAAGGGCGTTGAGAAGAAGTATGTCAACTCGCCCGACTCCGAGGTTTACCACAAAGCCAGTCTGCTCTACGGCATCTACCAGGCCAAGAAGGCCATCGCCAAGCTCGACCGCGTCTATCTCGTCGAGGGTCAGGCCGACGTCATCTCCATGTACCAGGCCGGCATCGAGAACGTGGTCGCCGGTTCGGGCACCGCCCTCAGCTTTGCCCAGATACACATGCTGCACCGACTCACCTCCAATATCACTCTCATCTATGATGACGACGAAGCCGGACTCCATGCCGCCCTCAAGGGCACCGACATGCTGCTCTCCGAGGGTATGAACCTCAAGGTGCTGCTGCTGCCCGACGGCGAAGACCCCGACAGCTTCGCCCGCAAGCATACGGCTGAAGAGCTCAAGCAGTATATCGAGCAGCACGAGACAGACTTCATCCAGTTCAAGACCAACCTGCTGCTCAAGGATGTCACCGACCCCATCAAGCGCACCGAAGCCATCAACTCTATCGTGAAGAGCATCTCGCTCGTGACCAACCCCATACTCCGCGACACCTACGTGCAGAGCTGCGTGGCGCGCACCGGTGTGGCCGAGGCTACCCTTATCAACACCATGAACCGCTTCATCCGCGAGCAGAAGGAGAGCAAAAACTCTGAAGCTCGCCGTGAGCAGGAAGCGCCTCAGGTGGTCACCCCCACCAATGTGATGGCTGCCCCCGCGTCGTCGGTCTCTCCGCAGGAGAAGGTAGAGCGTATGCTTGCCCAGATGATTGTGCGCGATGGCAGCAAGGTGGCTTTCCGCAATATCCCTGCCGCCGACGATACCACCATCGACCTCACCGTGGCGCAGTACATCTACTATGATTTGCAGGCCGACCATCTCGCGCTGTCCAATCCCCTCTACGCCCGAATCCTCGACGACGCCTTCCGGCATAGCGCCGACGAGGGCTTCGACTCTCTCCAATACTTTGTCCACCACTCCGATATTGACATCTGCAAGGTGGCTGCCGAGCTGAGTGTCGACCAGCTGCAGCTCATCAAGAACGAAGAGCCCAAGAAAAAGCTCACCGCTGACGAGGTCAAGGCTCTGCAGCTCGAGGCCGAAGAGCGGCTCCGCGTCGATACCGTCCATCTGCTGCTCGACTTCCGCATGGACTATACCGAGCGTCGCCTGAAGCAGCTTGGCGACGAAATCAATGCGGCGGTCAGCGACCCAGCCCGTATGACCAGCCTGCTCAAGGAGTATGCTGACATACAGAAAGTGCGCAATGCCTATGCACAGAAATTAGGCAATAACGTCATCAGATAAACGCCTATGAGTTACGGTTTTCTTGTCTTTATTCTCTTGGCTTCTATCGTTGGTGCCGTAGTGAGATACTATTATCAGAAGTACATTGGTTCCAAGTTGGAGATGTTCAAACTCGAGAACATCAATGCCCAGACCAATCTCGAGGTGGTCAGCGACACCCTGCGCAAGATGATTTGCACCTACGCCTGGACCAAGGAGGGCGAGTCCAATGTCTGTCATTTCGACTACCAGGGTGCCCACTTCAGTATCGAGCTTACCGACAATGACCCTTTCACCCAACTCTCATTATATTACATCCATCTCGTGTCGTTGGAAGACATCAACGTCGTCCGCGCGGTATGCAACAAGTATTCCTCCACCAAGAACCCGTTCAAGGTGGTCTATTCCGTCAATCAGGAACACCACGGTGCCGCTATCCACATCATCTGTAGTCTTCTTCTCAATGAGGTCAACGCCCATGAATTGCTGACGAAGGTCATGGCGCAGATGTTTGAGATGAGGCGGTTGGTCGTGGCTGAAATCGAGAGCGAGACCCAGAAGGCTCGCAGTGTCGATTGCGCCGATTATGAAGTTGCCACAGTCGAGTGGGGTGGAGAGTTGGAACTGCTCCACGAACTCGAGATAGACCGCCAGCCTGCCGTCTTCAGTCACCACGAGGCTGCCGCCCATCCCGTCATCACCCCTCGTGCGCTCCTTGCCACCATGTTTGGCATCACCGACAGCCATATCGACTCGCTTTCCGCCTGGACCAACGACGAAACCCACATCCACATGGGCGAGGACGACGATATTGCCAACTTCCCCCTCTCCGCGTTGCTTATTGCCGATGGCAAGTTCATCCACAGTTGGGTTGGCGTCGAACTTACCTATCATGACGACAGTGGCGATGGCGTCAGTCACAATCTTGGCATCCATCTGGATTCCGAGATGACTACCCCGTCGGTGCTCTATTTCCGCGTGACCCTCACGCTGATGCCAGTGTTCGTCCCACCGGTAGTAAGCCCCGTCCTGCTACCCAAACCAGGCGACTGTCATACGTTTGTGGCTGGCTATGAGCTTGTACCCACGAAGCAGCAGACCGACGCCATCAACTACCAGTGGCACGAAGCCCGCGAGAAGTTCAAGTCTGGCGGCGAGAGCCAGCTCACCGCTACCCAGCGGGTGCTTGCCCATTGCGAGCAGCCCGACCTGGCACAGTATATCTACCTGGGTCGCCAGCGTTATCTCGAACGCCGCTTCTTTGATGCCCTCTCCCCGCTCGGTGCAGCCTATGAGCGCTACGCCGCCCGCTACGACCAGATGGGCGCCGACGAGCGTCGCAGCTATTATGAGGTGTGCTATCTCCTTGGCAGTTGCTATTATCATCTGCGCCGTTTCGAGATAGCCCATTTCTATCTCTTCCAGACCCTTTCCATCAACAACCTGATATACACCATGCAGTATGTCAACTGTATGGTGAGCATGGGCAACTGTGATGCCTTGCGCTTCATCGACTCCTCGTTTGCCAATCTGAAGCGCTCGATGGACATGGGCAGCCTCAACAGCAACTGTCTCAACTTCTATTACTTCCTCCAGCGCCGCAAGGTTGAGTTCCTGCTCAACGCCCACCGCGTCGACGAGGCCGAGCAGTTGTTGCACACCATGCTCGACGGCAATCCCAACAGCGACTTTGCCATTGAGCGACTCGCCGAGATACAGAAAGAAAAAGAGAAACTATGACATCGATTATCCTGTGGACGTTGCTTGCCATCGACATTGTTCTGGTGATAATGGCGCTGGTCAAGGTGTTGCTCGAAGAGCTGCAGCCCTTCAAGGCAATGTTCTGGGTGATGACCATCATCTTCGTGCCCATTCTGGGATTGGTGCTTTTCTTCTTTTTCGGCAAGAACCTCCACAAGAAGCGACTCCTCAGCGACCGCACCCATATGCTCATCGCCGAGCGCATCTATCAGGGGTTTACCGCCCAGGACGACCTCGTCATCCCAGCCCGCCATGAGCGCGTCATCAACTTCTTCGCCCGCCTTACCCTGGCGTTTCCCTTCAAGAACAATCGCATTGAGATACTCTCCGAGGGCTCCGATTTCTTTCTCAACCTCCTTCACGACATCGGTCAGGCCCAGAGCCACATCCATCTCATTACCTATATCTTCACCGACGATGCCTTGGGTCGTCTCGTTGCCGATGCCCTCATCGACAAGGCCCGCGAGGGTGTCGAGGTGCGCGTCATCTACGACGATGTGGGCAGTTGGGAGACCAGCAACCGCTTCTTCGAGCGTTTGCGTGCCGCCGGTGTCGATGTCGTGTCTTTCATGCCCGTGCGTTTCCCTGCCTTTACCGGCAAGGTCAACTACCGCAACCACCGCAAGATATGCGTCGTCGACGGCAAGGTGGGCTATATCGGTGGCATGAACCTCGCGCTGCGCTATGCCAAGGGCGGTCGTGGCCGCGACTGGTGCGATACCCACCTCCGCGTTTGTGGTGCCGTCGTTTCTTCACTCCAACGCTCCTTTATCGATGACTGGTATCTCGTAGACCATTCCATTCTGCGCGACGACAAGTACTATCCAGCCCCCACTGTCGAGCCCAACGACTGTCTGGCACAGGTCGTGCTGAGCAGTCCGCTTCTTCCGTGGAATGGACTGATGCAGGGCTATGTCAGCCTCATCTACGAGGCGCGCAAGTATGTCTACATCGAGACGCCCTATTTCATCCCGCCCCAGCCCGTGCTTATGGCGCTTACCACCAAGGCCCTCGCCGGCGTCGATGTCTGCGTGATGCTGCCCGAGCATGCCGACCGCTGGTTTGTCGAGCACGCCGCCCGCTCTTATATAGACCGTGCCCACGATGCCGGAGTCAAGTTCTACCTCTACCAGCCAGGCATCAACCATTCCAAGTTGCTCATCATCGACGATATGGTCTGCTCTTGTGGCTCCACCAATATCGATTTCCGTAGTTTTGAGAACAATTGCGAGTCCAATCTTTTCATCTACGACACCGAGATGGCGCTCCGCATGAAGCATCTGTTCCTTGGCGACCTCGCCCATTGCAGTCCCCTGGACGAGAACTACCTTTTCCAGCACCACACCATCCATCAGCGCCTCGCCGACGGCGTAGTGCGTATGTTCTCGCCACTGATGTAGACCCTGTTGCCGCGGTAATCACCGGCAGATGTTGCCTATAGCGTAAAGCGGATAGATGAGGATATCGTCAAATTCGCCGAAGTTCTCCAGAGATGTACGGATGCCTTTGTCCAGTTGCTTGGCATCCATGAAGATGCGCATGCTCTGCATCGTGCCACGTACTCCGGCTTTTACTTCTATCGGATATATTCTTCCTTTGCGTGAGACTACGTAGTCCACCTCTGCATTGGAGTTCTTTTTCTCCCTGTGCCAGCAATAGAGATTGTCATTCAGGTATGGCGGGCGGCTCTTCACCAGTTCGTCGCCTACAAATACCTCTGCCAGAGCCCCTCGGTTTACGAGTTTGATGTCGTCTGAGACGAGTATGTCCGTCAAGTCGAGTTCGAGAGTCCGTTGCAGCAACCCCGTATCCATAAAGATATATCTTTTGTATTTTTCTTTGGCTTCAGCATACAGCGGCACACCGTTGCTGTCGGTGTGTACCACTGTATAGATGAGTCCCGCCATGCAGAGCATGTCCAACGCTTCCTTCACTACAGGGGTGCGATAGTCGCTGCCCACTTGTGTATATACAAATTTGCCTTGTCCCTGCAGGGCTACCGACCGCAGTACGTCTCTCAGCACGTTGACGGGAATCTTCTCGTGATATTTCTTGAAATCATCCTGATACGAAATCATCAGTTCGCTCAATATCTGCTGACATTTCAGCATGTTTCCAGTCTCCACATAACGGGCCACACACTCGGGCATGCCACCGATGACGAGAAATACCCTAAGGTATTCCAGCGCCTTGGCGTGGATGAGCTCGGGTAATGGGTCTTCCGGCGTAGCCTGGACCACCATGTCGGCGAGCGTGCGTTTGTCGAGCGCCCATAAGAACTCCTGGAAACTGAACGAATACATAAACAGCGAGCGTATTCGTCCTACTCCGAATGACGGCAGGTCTCTCAGCGCAAACTCTAACAGCGAACCGGCGGCGATGACATGGAGCAGAGGCATCTTCTCATAGAAGTATCTCAGCCTGTTGATAGCGGCAGGACACGCTTGTATTTCATCGAAAAACAGCAGCGTGTTGCCCTCTTCGATGGGAGTGTCCAGTATCACAGACAGTTGCTGGCAGATTTGCTGCGGACTATATCCCTTTTCAAAGAGGGTATGCAAATCCTGCCTATCGTTCAGGTCTATCTCCACATAATGCTTGAACCGCTCGCCCAGATGGCGCACGGCTGAAGTCTTGCCCACTTGGCGCGCGCCGCGCAGCAGTAGCGGCTTGTGATTTTCGCTTTCGCTCCAATTCTTCAGTTCTCCGTCAATGGCTCTTTCCAAGTATTTCATCTTCTCGTCTTTTTTTGTTTTCGTGATGACTGTTTGCGCGCAGACCTTGACTGTCAGTATGGTACAAATGGCTGTCTCTGCGCCAATCTTTTGCAAAGATAGTGCAAGCCGAACGCCATAAGCTCGCTTAATGGCTGAGGTGCCGCCTATCTTATGCAAAGATACGAACTTTTGCAGAAATAGGCACCTTAAAACCATATTTTTTTACAAAAATAGGCATCATAGAAACGGCATTTTTTGTAAAAATAGGCACCTTAGAAACCGTGTTTTTTGCAAAAATAGGCACCTAAGGGCGAATTTCCATGCCCTTGGCGATGGTTTTGATGGCCTTTGCGACCGCCGTGGCTTGCTTTGGACGCGCGGAGATGACGCTTGAAAGTATAATAATCGTTAAAGTTAAGCGGCATAAGTGCCATTCTATCCGAAATAGCCGTAACTTAGCACTGTTATTCACCATTCTAAAGAAAGGATAAGATATGATGACAATCAGACAAGTAGCCCGTTGCCCCATTTGCGGCAACATTGTAGAAGTATTGCATGCCGGCGCCGGCACGCTCGTGTGCTGCGGACAGCCCATGCAGCTGCTCGAAGCCAACACCACCGATGCCGCCCAGGAGAAGCATGTGCCCGTAATCGAGCGCGTCGACGGCGGTTACCGCGTCACCGTGGGCAGCGTCGAGCATCCCATGACCCCCGAGCACTACATCCAGTGGATAGAGCTGCTCACCGACGAGGGCGTATTGCGACGCGAACTCACGCCGACCGATCGTCCCGTCGCCCTCTTCCAGACCACTGCCCACGTTACCGGAGCCCGCGAATACTGCAATCTGCATGGTCTCTGGGCAGCAAAAATGTAAGTTTTGTGCCTTGCACATATCATTTATTGGCGCCACACACCCCTTAATCGGAGTTTTTTGTCTAACTTTGCATTCGTATGAATATCAAGAGAGGCAGCAACTTGCTTTTGGGCGGATGTGTGGCGCTGCTTGTAGTGCTATGCTGGCTCAGTATCAGTGCGCCGATGCGTTTCGACGCCCAACGCCACCAGCGTGAGCAGGCCGTGATAGGCTGCCTGCTCCAGATACGCGCAGCCCAGGAAGCCTATCATACCGTCCACGGCACCTACGCACCATCTGTCGACTCGCTTGTCGGCGCCCGGCTGCTCACGCCCACTGCCGCCGTCATCCCCCACAGCGGCGGCCGTAAGTTTGAGATACGCACGGCGGTAGCCACCGGTGCCTCGGGAGCAGCCGTCAGCCTCATGGAGTGTGGAGCCACCTACGACGACTACCTCCAGGGGCTCGATCCACAAGAGATAGAGCGCCTCACGCGCGAAGCCAATGACAACGGCAAATTTGCCGGACTGAAAATAGGAGACCTCACAACACCTGACAACAATGCTGGAAACTGGGAATGAAACAATGAAGCAACCGCGGATGACACTCCGCATCAGCGACACGTCGCTCGCCTTTGCCATAGCCGACAAGACGGCAGTCAAGGGCGTGGCTTACGAGACCTATACCGTTAGGAGCGGCATCTCGATAGCAGCCAACCTGCGCGAGGCGTTCCGCCAGTCCCAACTGCTCTCTCACCCTACGGGCAGAGCGCAGGTAATGCTGTCGGCACCCACCATGATTGTACCTGTAGAGGAGTTCGACGAGGCCAAGGCCGAGACCCTCTACCGCTACAGCTTTGCCGCCCAAGCCAATACGGAGATAATCTGCAGCGTGCTGCCCCAGCTCAATGCCGTCGCCATCATGGCCATCAACCGCGACCTCAAGGCGGTCATCGACGACCATTATGCCGACGTCATCTACATGCCTGTCGAGCAACCTGTGTGGAGCTATATGCACCGTCGCGCCGAGACCCATCTCTGCCGCCGCCTTTATGCCTACTTCCACGATGGCTGTGTGAGCATTTTCGCCTTCGACAAGCACCGTTTCCGCTTCTGCAACACCTACTCTGCCACCCGCGCGCAGGACAGCGTATACTATATGCTCTACGTGTGGCAGCAGCTGCAGATGGATGCCGACAAGGACGAGCTCTACATCGCGGGCGCCCCTGTCGATAGCGACGAGATGATGACCTCTCTGCACCGTTATCTGCACAAGGCTTACACCATGAGCCCCTCGGCAGAGTTCAACCGTGCACCTATCACCGAAATCAAGGGCATTGCGCTCGATGTAGTTACACTTTATATGCGAGGAAGATGAGAATTATCACAGGAATATATAAGGGACGCCACTTCGATATACCACGTTCGTTCAAGGCGCGACCCACTACAGACTTTGCCAAGGAGAATATCTTCAATGTACTCAATGGATATATAGACCTCGACGGCGCCATGGCGCTCGACCTCTTTGCCGGCACGGGCAGCATATCGCTCGAGATGCTGTCGCGAGGCTGCTCCCAGGTGGTCAGCGTCGAGGCCGACCGCGACCATGCCAACTTCATCCGCCAGTGCATGACCAAGCTGGGCACCGATGCCAACGTGCTCATCCGCGGCGATGTGTTCAGGTTTATCAAGAGTTGCAGCCAGCAGTTCGACTTCATCTTTGCCGACCCGCCCTATGCCCTTGACAACATCGACACCATCCCCGACCTCATCTTCGAGCACAATCTGCTCAAGCCCGACGGCATCCTCGTCGTAGAGCATGGCAAGGCCAACAATTTTGTGTGCCATCCGCGCTATCTGGAGCATAGAGTCTACGGCAGCGTCAACTTCTCCATCTTCAGATAGTCCATTCAGACCTTACACCATCCTATATACAAGGAGCACCACCATCACGGGTAGTGCTCCTTTTTGCTTGGCTGCCGCCGCTGTTTTTCACGCTGCTTTGGCCGTTGTTCCAAGTGGCTGTAGACCAATGGCTCGGCGGCGTCGTGACCATCGCTGTCGGCTCGTAACGGAAGAAACGAGGGCTCGTGCCAATTGATACGTAGGCTCGTTTCTTATGTCACGAGCCCACGTGCCTTATGTCACGAGTCAGCCACGACCCTCTCCACGGCACCGGGAGTGGCTGCGAGTTTTGCCGTCCTGACCAAAAAACTTGCATCCCTTGGTCGGCGTCTCGCCTAAAATGATTACTTTTGTCATCACTATGACTATCGACGAATTTATCTCACGCGTGGAGCAGCAGATGGGCTTCAGCCCCACCGCCGACCAGCATCGGGCTGTCACAGAGATAGCCCGCTTTCTCGCTTTCCGTCACGACCATGCCGTGATGGTGATGCGCGGTTCGGCGGGTACGGGCAAGACCACCCTCACCGCTGCCCTGGTGCGCACGCTCGCCAGCCTCCGGCAGAAGATGGTGCTCCTGGCACCCACCGGGCGAGCCGCCAAGGTGCTGTCTCACTATAGCGGCATGGCAGCCTTCACCATCCACCGCAAGATATACCGCGAGCGCTCCGTGGCAGCGGGTGGCGGCGTCTTCAATCTCAACGACAATCTCCATGCCGATACCCTCTTCGTGGTCGACGAGGCTTCGATGATAGCCAACGAAGGCTTGGGCGAGAGCGTCTTTGGCACGGGCTGTCTGCTCGACGACCTTATCACCTATGTCTATGGCGGGCGCAACTGCCGGCTCATGCTTATCGGCGACACCGCCCAGCTCCCGCCTGTGGGCGAGGAAGAGTCTCCGGCGCTCGCTGCCGAGGTGCTCCAGGGCTATGGACTCTCGGTCTTCCAGGCCGACCTCGACGAGGTGGTAAGACAGGCTGGAGAGAGCGGAATACTCTACAACGCCACCATGATACGCACCATGATTACCCACGACGCCATGACCCAGTTGCCGCGCATACGTCTGCAGGGTTTTGCCGATGTCAGCGTGGTGCCCGGCAACGAACTCATCGAGGCGCTCAGCCAGAGCTACCACCATGTAGGCGTCGACGACACCATCGTCGTGACCCGCTCCAACAAGACGGCGCGTATCTACAATCTCGGCATACGCTCCACCATCCTCGACCGTGGCGACGACCTGCTCTCCTCGGGCGACAGGCTCATGATAGTCAAGAACCATTATCTCCCGCCTGCCTCTGTCCAGGGCGAAGACCGTCCGCCCTTTGCCTTTATTGCCAATGGCGACTGCTGTCGCGTGGTCAAGGTGCGCCGCCAGCGCGAGATGCACGGTCTCAACTTCGCCGACGTGTGGCTCCAGTTCCCCGACTACGACAACTATGAGTACCAGTCTACCGTAGTCCTCGACAGCCTCTCTACCGATGCGCCTGCGCTCACCCGCGAGCAGAGCGACCAGCTCTATCAGCGCGTGCTCGACGACTATGCCGACCTGCCCCGCAAGGCCGACCGCATGGCAGCCATGCGCCAGGACCCTTACTTCACCGCTCTGCAAATCAAGTTTGCCTACGCCGTGACCTGCCACAAGGCCCAGGGCGGACAGTGGGCTCATGTCTACATCGACCAGGGATATATGACCGACGACATGCTTACTCCCGATTATATCCACTGGCTCTATACCGCCTTCACCCGAGCCCGTGAGCGTCTCTTCCTCGTCAACTGGCGCGAGGGGCAGATACAGACATAGCCCGCGCGGTGCGGGCTATGTCGTGAGATTACTTGCGGTCTTTCTCCCTGATTTCCACTCTTCTTATCTTGCCCGAGATGGTCTTGGGCAGCTCGTCCACAAACTCGATGATGCGCGGGTACTTGTACGGTGCGGTCTCGCGCTTCACGTGCTGCTGCAGTTCCTTGACGAGGGCGTCGCCCGCCTTGTCCTTCCAGTCGCGCGCCAGCACCACGGTGGCCTTGACCACCATGCCTCTCACCTCGTCGGGCACTCCGGTGATGGCACACTCCACCACAGCCTCGTGGGTCATCAGTGCGCTCTCTACCTCGAAGGGCCCAATGCGGTAGCCACTCGACTTGATGACATCGTCTATGCGGCCTTCAAACCAGTAGTAGCCGTCATCGTCGCGCCATGCCATGTCGCCGGTGTGGTAGAGTCCGTCGTGCCACACCTGGCGAGTCATCTCCTCGTCGCGATAGTAGCACTTGAAGAGTCCATAGGGTTTGTGCTCGCCCACTTTGATGCAGATCTCTCCCTTCTCTCCGTCCTCACACTCCGAGCCGTCGGCCTTGAGCAGACGGATGTCGTATTGCGGGTTGGGCTTGCCCATGCTGCCGGGCTTGGGTGTGTTCCAGGGGAAGGTGCCGAGGGTCATGGTGGTCTCGGTCTGCCCGAAACCCTCCATCATGCGTATGCCGGTGAGTTCGTAGAACTTCTGGAACACTGCAGGTTCGAGCGCCTCGCCCGCGGTGGTACAGTACTTGAGCGAGGAGAGGTCGTAGCGCGTGAAGTCTTCCTGTATCATGAAGCGGTAGATGGTGGGCGGCGCGCAGAACGAGGTGATACGGTATTTCTCTATCTGCCTCATGATTTTCTCGGCAGTGAACTTCTCGTGGTCGTAGACGAAGACCGTGGCGCCGGCAAACCACTGGCCGTAGAGCTTGCCCCACACGGCCTTGCCCCAGCCTGTATCTGCCACGGTGAGGTGTATGCTGTCTGCGTTGAGGTTGTGCCAGAACACACCTGTGGCCAGGTGGCCTAAGGCGTAAAGGTGGTCGTGGGCCACCATCTTGGGCTCGCCGCTGGTGCCGCTGGTAAAGTAGATGAGCAACGTGTCGTCGTTGGTATTGACATGCTCTGGGCGCACAAAGGCAGGCGCCTTGTCCCTCTCTTCGTTCCAGCAGTGGAAGTCTGTGGGCACGGCTTTGCCCAGTTCGGTGTCAGAGTTTACGGCGACGAGCACCTCGACCGTGGGGCTCTCGGCGAGCGAGGCATGTACCTGCGCGGTCACGTAGTCATCGTTCACGCAGACGATGGCCTTGATGCTTGCCCGGTTGTTGCGATACACGATGTCGTGGGCGGTAAGCATGTGGGTGGCGGGTATGGCCACGGCTCCTATCTTGCTCAGCGCCAGCATGGCGAGCCACCACTCGTAGTGGCGCTTGAGTATCAGCATCACCATGTCGCCCCTTCCTATGCCCAGGCTCTGCAGATAACTCGCTGCCTGGTCGGTCTGCTCCTTGAGTTGGGCAAAGGTAAATCGTTTCTCTTCACCCCGCTCGCTGGTCCAGAGCAGCGCCAGCTTGTCGGGAGCCTCTTCGGCCCATGCGTCCATTACGTCGTAAGCAAAGTTGAAGTCCTCCTTGGCCTTGAACTTCAAGTGCTCCTTAAAGTCTTCCTCTGAAGTGAAAGTGGTCTGTGCTAAGAATCTTTCTATCATAATCGTAGCGTTGTTGTTATCCTGGGTGAAAACTTAAAAGATGATGGCGAGAAATCTTACCTTGCTCTCGCCCAGCGTGCGCATGCCGTGGGGCTGTGTCGAGTCGAAGATGATGCTGTCGCCCTCGTGCAGCGTGAGCGTCTTCTTGCCGATGGTGAGCTCCATGTCGCCCTCGAGCACCATGTTAAACTCCTGCCCGGCGTGGGTGTTGGTCTCGATGGGCGTGTCGGCGGGCTTTGGCTCCACGGTGACGATGAATGGGTCGGCCTTTCTGCCTCGAAACCCACTTGCCAATGACTCGTACTGGTAGGCTTTGCGTCTCTCCACGCTCAGTCCTTTACCTTTGCGGGTGAGGAAGTACGAGCTCATGTGCGGTTCTTCACCAAACATGAGCACATCGAGTGGTATATCATACTTCAAGGCTATCTTCTGCAGATTGCTCACATGCAGTTCGCTCTCGGCGTTCTCCATGGCGAGATATTCGTCGGTCGTGATGCCGCAGGTGTTGGCCATTTCCTCTACCGTGATGTCGAGCACGTCTCTCAGCCCTTTCAGGCGTTCACTGATTTGCTTGATTGCTTCGTCCATATTTGTCTTGTTGCTTTGGTTGATATGCTTGTTGATGGTGGGGGTGAGCGATGGGGTGGGGGTGATGGTCGCGGGGGTTGGCGCGAGGTCAGTGGGTGGCGATATAGCCCGCTATCCATGCGCCCACCTCGCGGGTGCCGTAGTGCTGGCCACCCTCGACCTGAATGTCGGGCGTGCGCACGTGGGCATCGAGGGCGGCGTCGACGGCGCGGCGTATCAGTGCGCCCTCGGCAGCCAGTCCGAAGTGTTCCATCATCATCGCTGCCGACAGTATCTGTGCCACGGGGTTGGCTATGTCTTTCCCCGCCGCCTGTGGCCATGACCCGTGTACCGGCTCGAATACCGGTGTGTGGAGCCCGGTCGACGCCGACGGCAGCAGACCCATGCTTCCCGATATGCAGCTGCCCTCGTCGGTGAGTATGTCGCCAAAGGTATTCTCGGTGACCATCACGTCGAAGAAGGTGGGCTCTACGAGCATGCGCATCGAGGCATTGTCTACAAACATGTAGTCGGTCTTGACCTCGGGGTAGAGGCTCTCCATCTCCTTGGCGACCTGTCGCCAGAGTCGGCTTGATGCCAGCACGTTGGCCTTGTCTACGACGGTGAGATGGCGGCGGCGCTTCATGGCGTAGTCGTAGGCGACCCTGAGAATGCGCTCCACCTCCTCGCGCGTGTAGTAATTGGTGTCGTAAGCCTTGTTGTCGTCCTGATATTTCTCGCCGAAGTACATGCCGCCCGTGAGCTCGCGTATGCACACGAAGTCTGCCCCGCTCACTATCTCGTCTTTCAGGGGCGACTTGTGGATGAGCCCTGTGAATGTCTGCACGGGCCGTATGTTGGCAAAGAGCCCCAGCCGCTTGCGCATGGCGAGCAGCCCCTGCTCCGGGCGTACCCGTGCGGTGGGGTCTTTGTCGAACTTGGGGTCGCCCACGGCGGCGAAGAGCACCGCGTCGGCGTTCATGCACGTGGTGAAGGTCTCTTCGGGGAAGGGGTCGCCCACCCGCTCTATGGCGGCGGCTCCGCAGAGCGCGGGGGTGAAACTGACGTCGTGGGCAAACCTCTCTGCCACGGCCTTGACCACTGCCACTCCCTGTTGCATAATCTCGGGCCCTATGCCGTCGCCCGCCAATACTGCTATGTTGAGTTTCATATCGCTTGTGATTTTAGTTGTCCTTGTTCTGTTGCTTTCTGCTGTCCTCGTAGGCAGCCACCTTATCGCGGTTGGCCACGAGGAAGTCTATATCGTCGAGCCCGTTCATCAGGCAGAACTTCTTGTAGCCGTTGAGTTCAAAGTGCTCCTGCTCGCCCGTGGCGAGGTTGGTCACCGACTGGTTTACCACGTCCACTCTTACCATCGTGTCGGCGTCGGAGCGTATCGCGGCGAAGAGGTGGCTGAGGAAGCCGTCGCTCACGACGACCGGCAGCACAAAGTTGTTGAGTTCGTTGTTCTTGTGGATATCGGCAAAGAAGCTGCTGATGACCACCCTGAACCCGTAGTCGGCTATGGCCCACGCCGCGTGCTCCCGGCTCGAGCCCGAACCGAAGTTCTTGCCCGCCACGAGTATCTCGCCCTTGTACTTGGGGTCGTTGAGCACAAAGTCCTTGACCTCGGTGCCGTCCTCGTGGTAGCGCCAGTCGCGGAAGAGCAGGTCGCCGAAGCCCTCGCGTGTGGTGGCTTTCAGATAGCGCGCCGGCACAATCTGGTCGGTATCTATATTTTCGAGTTCGATGGGTACGCACGTGCTGGTAATGACATTGAATTTCTGTTTCATCTCCTTGTCGTCTTTATTCATTATGGTCCTTACACCTTATTATATTATATACACTCACACGGTCATCAGCTCTCGCGGGTCGGCTATCGTGCCGGTGATGGCAGCCGCAGCCGCTACCAGCGGACTTGCCAGTATCGTGCGTGCTCCGCGTCCTTGCCGACCCTCAAAGTTACGGTTGCTGGTCGAGACGGCGTATTTGCCTTCGCCCACGCGGTCGTCGTTCATGGCGAGACAAGCCGAGCACCCCGGCTGGCGTATCTCGAAGCCCGCCTCGCGCAGCGTCACGTCGATGCCCTCGGCCTCTATTTCTCTCATCACGCGCCACGAGCCAGGCACCAGCCACGCCACCACGTCGGGGTGACGCTTGCGGCCCTTGACGATTGAGGCGAAGGCGCGGAAGTCTTCCACCCTGCCGTTGGTGCAGGCTCCGAGGAAGACATAGTCTATCTTGTGACCCAGCAGCCGCTCGCCCGGCGCGAACCCCATGTATCGCAGCGCCTTGGCAAACGATGCCCGGCCCTCGCTCTCGATGCTCTCCAGGTTGGGGATGTGGCCCGTGACGGCGATACCCATACCCGGGTTGGTGCCATAGGTGATGCGCGGCTCTATGCAGGCGGCGTCGAAGCGGTATTCGCGGTCGAAGACGGCATCGTCGTCGCTCTTGAGCGTCTGCCAGTAAGCCACAGCCCTGTCCCAGGCGTCGCCCGTGGGAGCGAAGTCGCGCCCCTTGACATACGCCATCGTCACCTCGTCGGGGGCGACTATTCCGCCGCGCGCCCCCATCTCGATAGACAGGTTGCAGAGCGTCAGCCTGCCCTCCATCGACAGTCTGCGCACCGCCTCGCCGGCGTATTCGACGAAGTAGCCCGTGGCTCCCGAGGTGGTGAGCTGGCTCATGAGATAGAGCGCCATGTCCTTGGCGGTGACGCCCTTGCCCAGACAGCCGTCGATGGTGATGCGCATGGTCTTGGGCTTCTGCTGGAGCACACACTGCGAAGCCATGACCATCTCGACCTCGCTCGTGCCGATGCCGAAAGCCACCGCACCCATGGCGCCATGGGTGCTGGTGTGGGAGTCGCCACACACGATGGTCATACCGGGCAGCGAGAGCCCCTTCTCGGGACCCACCACGTGGATGATACCATTGTCGGGGTGCATCACACCGTAGTAGGGCAGCCCAAACTCAGCCGCATTGCGCTCGAGGGTCTCCACCTGAGTCCGCGATACAGGGTCGGCTATCGGCTTGTCCTGGTCGTGGGTAGGGATGTTGTGGTCGGGCATGCAGTAGATTTGTCCGGGACGGAAGCACTGCAGTCCCCGTCGGCGGAGGCTGTCGAAAGCCTGCGGCGAGGTGACCTCGTGACAGTAGAGTCTATCGATGTACAGTTGGGTGGGGCCGTCGGCAATCTGCTGTACCACGTGGCTGTCCCAGATTTTGTCAAATAGCGTGTTCATTGTATTCTCTGTATTGAAAGGTGGTGCTCTGGCTACTGTCAGCCAGCGGTCTTGAACTTGTTGATGCAGTCTATATAGGCGTCGACCGAAGCGGTGACGATGTCGGTGTTGGCTCCGAAGCCGTAGTAGAGATGTCCGTCGTGCTCTACCTGCATGTGTACCTTGCCCACATCGTCGCTGCCCTTGTTGATGGCCTGGATGGTAAACTCGCGGAGCGTCATCTGCTTGAGTATTATCTTCTTGAGCGCCTTGATGGCAGCGTCTACGGGGCCGTTGCCGGTCGAGGCTTCTTCAAACTTCTGTCCAGAGATGTCGATGCCTATGCTGGCGACGCTTCTCACGCCCATGCCGGTGGTAACCTGCAGGAAGTCGAGCTTGATGGCGTGGGAGTCCTTGCGGTCAGCACCCGCCAGCATCAGCACATCATCGTCGGTTACCTCCTTCTTCTTGTCGGCCAGACAGAGGAACCGCTCGTAGACCTTGTCCAGCTTCCCGGGGTCGTCGTAGTCTATGCCCAGCATGCTCAGACGGTGCTTGAGGGCAGCTCTGCCACTGCGGGCGGTGAGCACTATCGACGTGTCATCGACGCCCACATCCTTGGGGTCCATAATCTCATAGGTACTCACGTTCTTGAGCACTCCGTCCTGGTGGATGCCACTGGAGTGGGCAAAGGCGTTGCGCCCCACGATGGCCTTGTTGGCCTGGACGGGCATATTCATCAGACTGCTCACCATGCGGCTGGTGGCGCTGATGCGGCGCGTATTGATGTTGGTCTCGATGCCCATCTGGCGATGACACTTGAGTATCATGGCTATCTCTTCGAGGGCTGTGTTGCCGGCGCGTTCGCCTATGCCGTTGACGGTCACCTCGACCTGGCGCGCGCCGTTCTGCACACCGCTCAGGGTGTTGGCTGTGGCCATGCCCAGGTCGTTGTGGCAGTGGGTAGAGATGATGGCGCGGTCTATGTGGTCCACGTGCTCCATGAGATACTTGATTTTGCGGCCGTACTCTTCGGGCAGACAGTAGCCGGTGGTATCGGGGATGTTTACCACCGTGGCTCCCGCCTTGATGACAGCCTCGACCACGCGGGCGAGATACTCATTGTCGGTGCGGCCGGCGTCTTCGGCGTAGAATTCCACATCCTCTACATAGCGCTTGGCATACTTCACCGCCGCCACAGCACGCTCCAGTATCTCTTCGCGGTTGCTGTTGAACTTGTACTGGATGTGCTCGTCGCTGGTGCCTATACCTGTGTGGATGCGCTTGTGGCGGGCGTAGCTCAGGGCATCGGCTGCCACGTCTATGTCTTTCTCCACGGCGCGTGTCAGCGCACATATCGTGGGCCAGGTCACTGCCTTTGAAATCTCTATCACCGAGTTGAAGTCGCCGGGACTTGATACCGGGAAGCCTGCTTCAATGACATCGACGCCGAGTTGCTCCAACTGGCGCGCCACCTGTATCTTCTCGACGGTGTTGAGCTGGCATCCGGGAACCTGCTCGCCGTCTCTCAGGGTGGTGTCGAATACAAATAATCTCTCGCTCATAACTCTACTTGTTTTTATACTTGCTTTTACCGTTGGTTTGGGTTGTCCTGAAAATGAAAAAGCCTTTCTCACTTGTAAGTGGAAAGGCTCTGTCTCTCGATGGATGCATTATTATCATGTTGCCACGCACGCCTCTTCACCTACAACTATCGGCTGTAGAATAATTAGGCTGCTAATAATAATAGTATTCATCATCTGTGTAATGGATTACGTTTAACCAATTGCAAAGTTAAAGAATAAAATCAATAAAGCAAACAATTCGGCGTCTTTTTTATCAAAATAATTATAAATTGTTATCATTTGCGACTTCTTAGACCATTTCTGTGACTTTCGCGTCGTACGCTGCAGCGGTCGGTTTTATTATAAAAGACAGCGCTTTAGTCGCCAAAGTCGGCGCAGTCAATGCCATCATGCCCGCGATGACGGATAATCTTGTTTCGTGGCTTGATTTCATGGTTTCGTGGTAGGAAATCGTCGTTGCAAAGCCCGAAACCACTATTTTGTGCTTTGCCGTCAGGATGTAGACGCACTCGGACAAAGCAGAAGCCTGGAGAGACGGCGCTGATGTCATCTCTCCAGGCTTCTGGGTGGTCTCGGCTTTTGCCAAGATAGTCTCGGGCGTTGTAAAGTTGGTCTCGGCTCTTGCCAAGATAGTCTCGGGAGTTGCCAGGTTAGTCTCGGGCGTTGCCAAGATAGTCTCGAGCATTGTAAAGTTGGTCTCGGGCGTTGCCAAGATAGTCTCGGGTGTTGCCGCGGTGGTGGGCAGCGGGGTGGGGGCTTATCTGTCGGTGATGACCTTGACGCCGCGCGGCTTGGCGAGGATGGTGGTCTTGATGTGGCCGCCGGCGGTGCGCTCGTGCCTTACCTTGACGGCGCCATAGGGGGTGGGGTAGGAGCCCTCGGCCCAGTCGAGATGACCCAGATGCGGTCGTATGCGCAGGGCGCGGCAACCCGGTTGGACTACCTCAAACCCCAGCACGTGGCGCGACAGCCAGGCGGTGGGGCCCGAAGCCCAGCCATGACACAGACTGCCACGGAAGCCCGGGTAGCAGTAGGCTCCGAAGTCGCCATGTACATTCTTGCGTGCGGGGTCGCCTATCTCGTCGATGCGGTTGGCATTGCTGCCCCACGCCGGGTCATAGTCTTCCCAGAAGGTGGTGGCTCCGAGGTCGAGCATGCCGCCCCAGTATCGGCTGATGGCGTCGAGCGCGTCGTCGTAGCGGCCCGCGCGTGCCAGGGCTTCGAGCATATAGTAGCCATAGAAGGTGGAGAAGCCGTCGATGCCGTGCATATAGCGCTCAGCCATGTCGCCGGCGTCCATGCAGCCCGCTATCACCATGAGCGCAGCCGCCTGGCGCAGCTTTTTGGGGGTGGCGATGTGGCTGCTGATGCGTCGGGCCACGGCGCGGCACTTGTCCTCTCGTGCCGAGTCGCCGAGGATGTGGCAGAGCTTGGCTGCGGCATCCATGCTCCACACCGTGAGCGCCTGGACTCCGATGCGCACGCCTGCCTTGTCGGCACTCGACGGCCAGTCGAGGAAGACATTGGCGCGGAAGCGGCCCACGCTGTCGACCGTAAGGTCTATCTGGTCTACGAGCTGGGTGATATAGTCGCGGTGGCGCTCCAGCAGCGCTCTGTCGGCATGGTGCATCCACCAGTCGTGCTGTATGATGAGATACCAGAGCGAATAGGCGGGAATGTTGTTGAGCCAGCGGGGCAGCTGAAACTCACTGCAGGCGAAGTCGAGCGATCTGGGCACCACGTCGGAGTAGCCGAAGACGGCGTTGATGGTGGCCACCTCGGGGTGCATGTCGCCTATCCACACCAGGCGGTCGCGCTTGATGCCGTCCCAGAGAAACTCCTGCATGCACAGCTGTACGGTGTAGGCTCCGGTGAGCCAGATAGAGTCGAGCCTGCTGTCGCTGCAACTGAACGATCCCACGTAGGGCAGGTCGCGATAGCGGAAGATGGCGGCAGCCTCCTTGACGGCTATGGTGACGCCGGTGCGCAGCAGGTCGATGCGCACAAATCGGAAGCCCGTGTTGCCTATCTCCATCTGTCCGTCGCGCGGTATCTCTACCACGATGTCGCGCTTGGCGTGGTCGTCGGTGGAATAGCCCACGCAGGGCTTGGTGTTGCGGGTGTCGCTCATACACTCCTGCACCGACTCGCCGAAGCGTATGCGCACGAGCGAAGGCTCGGGGCGGCTGCTGCTGCCCAGGGTGAGGCGGAGTCCGCCGTGGAGCTCGCGCCCATAGTCGAGCGTGATAGAGGCGGTGTCGCCCTCGGCATTAGAGAGCAGGCACATGCCGTTGCGTCCCAGTTCGGTCTGGCCGTTGGTGATGCGGGTGAGCACCTCGGGATGGGTGGCGCCGTGGCTCTGCATCACCCTCACCGGGGCGAGGTAGACACGCGTGATGGCGTCGGCGCGCATGCGGGCGGCGTCGGTCTGGGCGAAAACGGGGGGAAGAGCGGGCTGGGCCATCAGCGTGACGGCGCAGCAGAGGGTGGATAGCAGGATAACGATGCGATGCATAGTGGTGGTCTTAGTGGTAGTTGATGGATGCAAAGTTACGCAAAAACCCACTAACAGCCAATATAAACGTCCAAAAATAACCCCGACGGGCGTTAAAACCATTGAAATTGCGATATATGTGGTGGTTTTTTGCTACTTTTGCACCGTTAATATCATCAAGGTAAATAGTGTTTTTATGGAAACGACTCACAAAATCAATAAAGTGGAACTGCGCAACCTGCGTATGGAAGACTATGACCAGCTGGCCAAATCGTTCAAGCGCATCTATGCCGACCACGATGTCTTCTGGACCCACGAGCAGATCAAGACGCTCATTACCATCTTCCCCGAGGGTCAGGTGGTGATAGTGGTCGACGACAAGATTGTAGGCTGTGCCCTCTCGATTATCGTAGACTATAATATGGTAAAGGGCGACCACACCTATGCCAAGGTGACGGGCAACGAGACCTTCAACACCCACAACCCGCAAGGCAACATCCTCTACGGCATCGAGGTGTTTATCCATCCTGACTATCGCGGGTTGAGACTCGGACGCCGCATGTATGAATACCGCAAGGAACTCTGTGAGAAGCTCAATCTGAAGGCCATTATGTTTGGCGGTCGCATTCCCAACTACTACAAGTATGCCGACACCATGCGCCCGAAGGAATATATAGAGAAGGTACGCTCGCGCGAGATCTACGATCCGGTGCTTACGTTCCAGTTGTCCAATGATTTCCATGTGCGCCGCGTCATCCGCAACTATCTGCCCAATGACGAGGAGTCCAAGCACTGTGCCACGCTGCTCCAGTGGGACAACATCTACTACCAGCCTGCCACCGACTCGTATGTGGAGAAACGGCCTACGGTGAGACTGGGTCTGGTGCAGTGGCAGATGCGTCCCTACAAAGATCTGGACGACCTCTTCGAGCAGGTGGAGTTCTTCGTCGACTCGGTGAGCGACTACAAGAGCGACTTCGTGCTCTTCCCTGAATACTTCAACGCACCCCTTATGGCGCGCTTCAATGATATGGGCGAGGCGCAGTCCATACGCGGACTGGCGCAGTATACCGAGAAGATACGCGACCGTTTCGTCGAGCTTGCTATCAGTTATAACATCAACATCATCACCGGCAGCATGCCCTTTGTCAAGGCCGACGGCGGTCTCTACAATGTGGGCTTCCTCTGCCGCCGTGACGGTTCGTATGACATGTATGAGAAGATACATGTGACCCCCGACGAGCAGAAGAGCTGGGGCTTGAGCCGTGGCGACGAGGTCAAGACCTTTGACACCGACTGTGGCCGCATCGGCATCCTAATCTGCTACGATGTGGAGTTCCCCGAACTCTCGCGCCTCATGGCCGACGAGGGCATGCAGATACTCTTCGTGCCCTTCAACACCGATACGCAGAATGCCTATGCGCGTGTGAAAGTCTGTGCCCAGGCTCGCGCCGTGGAGAACGAGTGTTATGTCGCCATTGCGGGTAGTGTGGGCAACCTGCCCCGTGTGCACAACATGGACATCCAGTATGCCCAGTCGGCTGTGTTTACCCCCTGCGACTTTGCCTTCCCCACCGACGGTAAGGGAGCCATGGCTACGCCTGGCACGGAGCAGATACTGGTGGCCGACTGTGACCTGACGCTGCTCAACGAGCTGCATACCTATGGCAGCGTGCGCAATCTGCGCGACCGTCGCAAAGACCTCTACGAGCTGCGTATGAAGAAGGAGAAGTAGGATAACCGCTTTAAGAATAATGGAAAAGGGCACGGTCATGAGACTGTGCCCTTTTGCATGGGCGATACCGCCGATGCCGCTCTCGCCGGTTTCCCATTCCAGAGGGATGCGCTCCCGCCCATTGGCAAGGGATGTAGGCGGTGGAGGGGTGGCTTGGTTGTGTGTATGGGCTGCCAATAGTACTGCGTTGAGCGTGCAGAAAGGCGTGGCATCGAACGATGAGTTGCCCTTACATTATTTGTTCCATATCTCACAAACCTTGCCGTTCTTGAATACGATGGTTTCCAATCCTGTGCCGTACTCCCAAATGTCCATGTCATCGTAGGCGTTGGTCTTTGACGCCGACTGGTTGGGATAACCTATTGATAATGCTACCATCTCTTTGGTAAAACCTATCTTTACGTCACCACTAAGAATCTGTTTCCATCGGGTAATGCCGTATGTGTGAGCATACTTGACGCCATCTGATTAAACGTATGATTCATGGAAATACTTGACATGAATACTCAAACGAACTGAAGCGCTTCTTGTGTGATGTCGCAAAATCATGGTGGGCATGGTATTTGTTCTACCCATTAGGTGTGTTTCCTCTATAAATAGTATATTTTTATCCAACTGGTGTAAAATGGGTTTTATATATGTTTGGGATAAACGGACAGCCCTTTCTGCGTGGCGAAAAGGGCTTTTTCGGTCAAAATGGGTGTAGCCTTTCTGCCAGAGCTACACCCAAAATAACGCAAAGCCACACCTAAAACGGCAAAGCTACACGCCATTCTCGTTTCTTCTTCCTACTTTTGTGCCGCAAATGTAACACTTGAGTAATAAATAATGAATTAAACCTTAGTAATTATGGAGAAGAAAAATTATCAGAAACCCGCCGTCCAAGTCATCAACATCGGAACAGTAGCGATTATGGCTGCGTCAACTGAGACCATTCCTTTCGCCAAGCCAGAAGATTATGACAACGTAAAGCCAGATGAGAATGGATGGATTTGGGCTGATTAGCCAACCCACAGCCTTGTCGTAGTACAGCGCAAGGCCCAATGGACACAAGGTATGGCTCCTGGGACTATGGCAAGGCGTTGCCCCAAGAGCCGAAGATACTTTTGATTGACGGAGTAACAAAAAAAGTGGCAGCCGGAATGGGCTGCCACTTGCGTTATATGTACTCAGGAGATGTCTGCTTACAGATTGGCTAACCCACAGCCTTGTCGTAGAACAGCGCAAGTGATGGCTGGGGGCGAAAAAATGATTCTTAATACTCCTGTTTGTCAGTTGCTTTTTTATTTCTTCTAAAATAGGATGACAAAAGATAGTAAATCAATACATACATTATTTGGAGCGTCAAAAAGAAAGACAAATAATACACAAACGCAGGAGAGCCGTATATATGACTATACATTAAAGAAATATTATGAATCATTCCGATACTATCCAAGTCCTCCATAGTATAAGGAGGGAAGTATATACATAAAATTAGTAGTGGAATACATAGTAATGCTGAGATTTTCCACGCCTTTCTATCTTTCCATTTTAATAGGTTATAGTATAATAAAGTGGTAACAAATGATTGTATTAAGAAGCCACTTGTCTGCAACAGACAATACCCTGCTATACTTCCAGCTAATGGTGGAAATGCTGCAATGAGGAACATAATCAAAAAATAAGGATTGCCTTCTGGAAATACACTCAAATGAATATGTAATATTGAGGTAAAAGCAGCAGTAAAGAAAAGACAAACCTTGATAATTCTTTTATTCATATTCTCTATCTTTAATTACTTCACCGTTGTAGTATTTCTCCGCCAAGGCATCCATTACATTCCATCTTCCCGTTACGGGGGCGTAGTGGCGGGCGCCATGGTCGTGCCAGTCGAGGCCATGGGCGCGATCGAGCTCTTTGCCTATGTATTTGTAGGGTTGGGTGGTGGTATTATGGCTGTCGCCCATCAGCCCGCCAAAGACTTTCATAAATCACCGTTAATTTAGAGGCTTGATAATATCATATTTCGATATTCTCATGAGACACATTTCTTGAGTTACCCAATCCTGATAATCTGCTGAGCCTGTCGTGTCACAACTGGGTAGTAGCGTCCTATTATCAATCTTCATTTTATAGATTTTGACATCCCTGAGTAGTAGCGTATTATAATCAATCTTCATTTTATAGATTTTGACATCCATAGAGTCCCTTTTTACAATTAGAGTGTCATTTCTAATTTCCCAAGAACCATATTTTTTGCCATTTTTAGTAGTTATAGTATTATTAGCATGACAGCAGTAATAATTAGCAAACATATCATTGCAATGTATTACCCAATCGACATTACCCTGTCTGTCAAGATTCCGATATTCACTCACTACCCATAGCCCCAGAATACTTGGTGAATATGTTTTTTTCTTACAAGTACAAGCAACTAATATGCAACATACAAAAAACAGAAATAGTGTTGTTTTTTTCATTTTACTCCATTCTTATATAAGTTATACTCAATAAGTTTCAAATAATCTCTAAGAATCATTGGTAAATCACCATTTGGGCGCGGTCAAGCTCTTTGCCGATGTATTTGTAGGGTTGGGTAGCGTGATTACTCTCTCTGCTTTCGACATTGGCGAAAGCAGAGAGGCTCAGAGTGGTCATGAGTCCCAACAGCATTATGACAATCTGGCGGCGCATGGACTGGGGTTAAGATGTTTACATTGCAAATATAATAATAATAATGTACACACGCGCAAAGGAAATTGCGGGAAAAGTGATGGCTGGGGGAGAGAATAATATAGATGCAGCCTGCTGAGGCCAAAGCTACTCATCCGCGTCATGGAAGTCATAATCTTTATAGAGACTCTCCTCCCTGCGAAACCAACTTATTCTAATGCGCTTGACAAAGGATTTTCCACTGCTGTCATGATCCAGGTTCAAAAAGATAGTATTATAGAATAGGGGAGTGGATGCTCCTGGAAGTTTATCTATATACCGTCTGTGTCCTATCTCATATTTATCATGCCACGTATACCCCTCGCTTCCGGCACGCATTATAACTATGTGTTTTACTGGGTATTTGTCATCCCATACAAAACCTAATTCCGAAGCAATATTGGCACAATAAACACCAGCCTGCAGATTGTCCGTGTCACAGAACTTTCCCTCTACGCTTCCTGTGGTTAGGCTGAACACTTCATCATCCATAAAGCGGCCGAAAATCAATGTGTCTGTCTTATTGGTTAGTATGGCATAATTTGCGGGGCCACTCGTTTCTTCCATGTATATCTTGAACTTGCTTCTATAGCGTTTCTTCAATTCTTTCGTCGTTAAATTCTGCAGCGAGTTGTTATAGAAGTATTTGCGATTGTCGGTGACGACAACCATTGTATCTTTCACAATACCAACAAGGTACAATCCCAACGAACGTGCCAGAACCGCATATTCAAAGGAGTCGTACTTCGGAAAGATACGCACCCCTATTTTGGAATGATAGCACATAGTATCGCATGAATAATAAGGGCCTTGTGAAAACAGGAGAGTGTCTTTTTCACATGGCGGGTGTGGCGTGAATCCCCACAAATTGCTGATACCAGCAACCAATAGTGTGATTAATAAAAATGAGTATCTCATAATGAATATTATTTGAAGATAGTCATATATGTATCTTTATTCATGCTCTCGTTTTGATATTTATCAAAGACAATTTCATGGAATAGGCTTTTTGAACTATTCATGGGAATGTCATATTTTGAGTACCAAATGCGTTCGTCATTTTTGAGGGGGCGTATAATGACATAGGATATTTTATCATAGTCGATTTTGAACGGCTGGCTGAAAAATTCCTCCAGAGCGCTAATGCAGTCTGGAAAATAAGTAAATGTGCATGATATGAAAATACCATTTGATATTCCTCTTTGCAAACTGTAGTTGGACTTGCTGTCGGTTTTCTTGAATATCAATGTGTCTGTTTTGTTAACTACATATACATACCGTGTCTTACCCTGCTTTTTCTTGATACATTTATAGTCTGGGCTCTTGAAATGCTTGAAGTTGACATCGCAGAATGCATCATTAGAAAAGAGAGCGGGGTCATCGGTGATGACGAGAAGAGTGTCTTTCAACTTCCCTACAAGGTATAATTTTTTTTCGTGTGCCAAGCACGCAGTTATGACATCATCTCTTTGTGGATAGATTTTTTGCCCGCATATCACTTTCTTGCCTATGATGAGCGTGTCGTTGTCCATACTGTCCACTTCACACTCCTTTACAGTAGCGGCAAATATATCTGCGATGCATATATTTGCGCATAAAAGTATAAAAGTTATAAGCCTATACATATTATCTACTTTTGAGATTAAGAATTTTATTTATTGGTCGGGTAAAGTGGGCACCCAGTCTTGTTCCTTTTCCATAAGAGTAATGTATTTGTAGGGTTGGGTAGCGTGGTCATTCTCTCTGCTTCCGGCAATGGCGAAAGCAGGGAGGCTCAGAGTGGTCATGAGCCCCAACAGCATTATGACAATCAGGCGGCGAATGGTCAGGGGTTAAGATGTTTACATTGCAAATATAATAATAATGTACACACGCGCCAAGGAAATCGGCAGGAAAGTGATGGCTGGGGGAGAAAATCGTATGATGCAGCCTGCTCGAGGCCCGATGTGGTCAAGTATATGGCCATCTTCATGTATGGCCCCCTGTTTCGCGCATTTTAACCCAAAACAAAATCCACTCTTCTAAAAAGTTCTAATGATCGATTTGGGTTAAACATGGATAAATCGCCTGTTTGAACACCATATCGTCCCTCGAACTGTAATTAGAAAGGATCTATCGAAGATCTTTTTGGTGAATCGGTGCCGAAGTCAGGAAAACGTATCTTGCTTAATCTTAATGGAAATGCCATTATCGTATCCATTTTTTGGCTTATTACATATTTCCCATTTTTACGGTCTATATAAATAGCTCTGTAGAGATAGTTATTTAGCTCATTGTCTTGTATATCCCCTTTGTAGATATACGTGTCTTGAGTTTTAGCATATTTCCTCTTATAATTCTGAAAACCCTCCCTATAATAGCGTTCGCAATCTCTTAGTGAATCAAATGCCAGCACCACCTTCTTCCCGATTCTCAGAGTATCATGCTTTGTTCGTCGGTCATACAGGGGACGATAACCAGGACCGACAAGAAGACCCTTATAGATATAAGGATATTTATCATAATTCCAGTTCATCAAGATGGGGCGGGTAACAACAAAAGTGTCATAGCGGGAGTGGCTTTCCGTATACGTTTTGATAATTTCACGTAGAGAGCTATCACAGAAAATCTCTTTTATTTCCAAACCTTCTCCTGGCGTACATGCTATGGGGGCTGTAGACATGCCTAAAGAGTGTGTGGACAAGCAGCCAATTACTAATAGGCATGTCACTTTACTTGCAAAAAAAACCTTCGATGTTGATTTAACCATAATGATAATATATTTAATTCATGGAATTTAAGGTCGTTGCCGAATCCAAAACTTCCTCCATCGTTGAAGTCATAATAGAAGCCACGAGTAACCTTGTCCTTTCCTATTACAAGAACAGGTAGTCCTCCCATCTTTTTTGAGAATAAACCATCTGCTTCTGATGCACGCTCATCGCTCATTCTCTCTTGGTGAGTATGAATCTGAGCTGAAATGTTAAACTTCTCCTTTCCTTTGCGTATGACTCCATGTCCAACTCGATAACCATAGTCTCCTATTTCAGACTGCATACTTGTGTTCTTATAATCTGGAAGTACCAGTACACGACTATCTACAAGGATAAATGCAGCTACTTCCCTTCCTCCCTTTTCTCCCATTCTTCGATAATGTACGCTGGCTTGATTCCAGATACGGTTATATGCTTTGGTCTCATTGGCATAGAGTATACTGCCGTCACGACGGTAACTTACCAGTGATTTACCCTTCCCTGTAGTTAAATATGCCCCTATGTACACCTGATTCTTCTTCAAGTCTTTTTGTGAATGAACTTGCGGGGAGTACTGAATAGTATTATCTATATCTCTATACCATTCCATGCCATTATCGTCAATGGTGCTTATCGAATTATTCCCACACGACACGTATGGCGACCATGCGTAATATTTCTCCGCCAAGGCATCCATTACGTTCCACCTCCCCGTGACGGGGTCGTAGTGGCGGGCACCGTGGTCGTACCAGTCGAGGCCGTGGGTGCGGTCGAACTCTTTGCCTATGTATTTGTAGGGTTGGGTGGTGGCATTGCGGCTGTCGCCCATCAGCGCGCCGTAGGGGTAGTAGTGGTTTACCTCCTCCACGTTGCCATGGGCGTCGGCCACTATGCGGTTGTTGCCTACATTGTGCATTTGTGAACACATGTCTTCCATAATAGTAGGTATATCCTGCATTGTATGTCCCCATATTTTATACTAATCCGTAACATGTTTCTATGAAATCTCCATTTTTGGTAATTTCATAACTTTTATTTAAACTGGGCACAGAATATCGCCAACCACCATCATAATATTCATTGTCTGCATCAGCATACTCTTTGTTCCATCCATCAGCAACCAATATATAGTTATTATCAATAGTCAGACATAGAAATAGATCTGTAGTTATTTGGACGTCTGTTACTTTCATGCCTTCCATTCTCATTAAGTTTTTAGGAACTTTACCTATTAATGCCGTACAATCATCTTCGTATGTGCATATGATGCGCTTATTGTAAAATAGCCACCAGTATCCACTGATCCAATAGGAATCCTTGTTATCCAAATCTAACAGAATAATAGAACCGGCCCCTCCGCCAGCCCTGCAATAACAGATATTTCTTCCTATCTCTTTGCGCATCATACCTTCTAATTCTTGCCTATTCATAAAACATTTCTATTATCAATTCTTCTATTTCTTTATAGCTATATCCCTGCCCAGAAATTTCTCGATGTACTTTCTCTTGTTGCACTTCTGTTAACTTATATTTCTGCGCAAGGCTTCTGACTTGTTCATTCTGTCGCTCGTGGTCTCTTGGCGCTTTCCCTTTATTTTTCCCATTCTCACCTTACCTCTGACAGTACCTTTCCGAAAGCCAGGATTGTCAACTATGCCAAGAATGTGTGCCGGTCGCCCTATTCTCCCATCAGAATCTATTGTGTAAGCAATAGAATTGATGGTATAGGTGTATGGATGTAAGGAGTTAAAGAAATAGGTTAACGTAGAAAATGGTTTGAAAAAGAAAGCCCTATTGGATTCTACGTTATTGAAGAATTCTATTATTATTAGAGGGTCACTTGTGCTCCAATAATCCTTCCCATCCGGGCCAACCGCATTCACCGGGTCGTCCCCACACGACACGTATGGCGACCATGCGTTGTATTTCTCCGCCAAGGCATCCATTACGTTCCATCTTCCCGTCACGGGGTCGTAGTGGCGGGTACCGTGGTCGTACCAGTCCAGTCCGTGGGTGCGGTCGAGCTCTTTGCCTATGTATTTATAGGGTTGCAGGCCGGTGTTGCGGCTGTCGCCCATAACATCGTGCAAAGTTAGTTGGAAACCCTGTGCTTTAGTGCTGCCTTTCACTGAATTCATAAGCATACTTTATTGATATACTTTATTATAATAGCCTCCCATTCTCTTCTGTATCTTTCTCTTTTTTGTGAGGGGGAGTAGCTCTTAGGACTTATCCCCATTTCAAAATAGAATGTACTGCTGTTTTTTTTGTAGATAATTAATTTCTCAAAAAATAGAGGTGGTACGAAATATAAACAATTTTCTTTCATAGTAACTCCACATAGACTTTTTTCCTTATAAGAAAACAGCTCGTCACTTTCTATATTTCCATGTCTTTTTATATATGGATTATTCTCTTTGTTTTCGCAACATTCTGTACACATCCCTTTAGGGCGTGCTATGCACCAATAATCAGTTGCGTCAGCATTCTTGACAAAGACAACTGATGTATATGCATGAGGTCCTTCTGTATATCCTAATGTACAAATAATAAATTCACAGGAATATGAGTTATATAATTTGCAAATACTATCTATTATAGCACTATCCGCTATATTGTACTCTCCTGTTCTTAATTGTACAAAATTGGAAAAATTCTCACTATCCTCTTCACTCCATTGTCTTCTTACAGCCCATGCGCTGTCCCCCCCTTGCATCAATGTAGTTCACGGGGTCGTCTCCACACGACACGTATGGCGACCATGAGTAGTATTTCTCCGCCAAGGCATCCATTACGTTCCATCTTCCCGTCACGGGGTCGTAGT
>OIXA01000302.1_pt1 | contig 72600 bp, 58 predicted proteins | sample 1587721 | NCBI WGS metagenome assembly OIXA01 (sample SAMEA3888900, study PRJEB22519) | human gut metagenome | biome: human gut; feature: human-associated habitat; material: faeces | place: Denmark | collected 2013 | reverse complement strand
GACCATTCCATCAACCTCCGTGAGATTTAACATCATCAAAAGCAAAATCAGTGAGCGGTATCTGTGTGAGCTTTATCCCCATATAAAGTGTGGGGGAGGAAAAAAGATAGCCGCCTGTGGTGGGGCGGCTATCTTTGCGTTATGGGTGATGTGTGAGTTTATTTTTTGAGGGCGGCGATGCTTTCTTCGAGAGTTTTGATTTTCGATTGGGCATCGGCTTGCTTCTTGCGCTCGGCTGCCACCACTGCCTCAGGGGCGTTGGCAACAAAACGCTCGTTGCTAAGCTTCTTCTCTACGCTCTTCAAGAAGCCGATAGCGTAGTCGAGTTCGGCTTGGAGCTTCTTGATTTCCTCTTCCACATTGATGGCTCCTTCCAGTGGCACACAGTATTCAGTGGTGCCCACCATGAAGCTTGCTGCGGCTGGGTCTTTGGCGTCAGCGTCGGTGATGCTTTCCAGACCGCCGAGTTTTTCCACGATGCTCTTGAAAGGATTGGTCCATTTGCCCACAATCATCAGATTCATAGGCTGCTTTTGAGGAATGTTCTTGCTCAAGCGCACGTTGCGCACGCCAGAAATGATGCTTTTTGCCTCGTCCATCGCCTTCAGCAAATCGGTGTCGGCATCGGCAGGAGTTTGGTTGATAGGCGCATACATGATGCTCTCGCCATCTTTGCGCTCATCGATGTGCTGCCACAGCTCTTCGGTGATGAATGGCATGAATGGGTGGAGCAAGCGGAGCAGACTGTCGAAGAAACGGAGCGTAGCGTCCATAGTGGCGCGGTCGATAGGTTGCTGGTAGGCAGGCTTCACTGCTTCGAGATACCAAGCAGAGAATTCTTCCCAGAACAGGCGGTAGATAGCCATCAAGGCTTCGTTGAGGCGGAATTTTGAGAACAAGTCCTTCACCTCAGCCTCGGTGCTGCGGAGCACATTGTCGAACCACTGCACTGCCAGGCGGCTGTGCTCAGGTTGCTCAATATCTGCCACTTCCCAGCCCTTCACCAGACGGAAAGCGTTCCAAATCTTATTGTTGAAGTTGCGGCCTTGTTCGCAAAGCGCATCATCGTAAAGGATGTCGTTGCCAGCAGGGGCTGCGAGCATCAAGCCCATGCGCACACCGTCGGCACCGTATTTCTCAATCAGTTCGATTGGGTCGGGCGAGTTGCCGAGGCTCTTGCTCATCTTGCGGCCGAGCTTATCGCGCACGATACCGGTGAAATACACATGGCGGAAAGGCATCTCGCCCATGTATTCGTAGCCAGCCATAATCATGCGAGCCACCCAGAAGAAGATGATGTCGGGACCGGTCACCAGGTCGGCGGTGGGGTAGTAGTATTTGATTTCCTCGTTGCCGGGGTTGTTGATGCCGTCGAACAGCGAGATAGGCCACAGCCAGCTTGAGAACCAAGTGTCGAGCGCGTCTTCGTCGTGCTTGAGTTCCTCGGCGGTGATGTTTTCGTAGCCTTCTATCTTGCGAGCCTTTTCGAGCGCTTCCTCACGGGTTGGCGCCACCACGTATTTCTCGTCGGCACCGTCGGCGGTAGGCAGGAAGTAGGCAGGAATGCGGTGGCCCCACCATAGCTGGCGGCTGATGCACCAGTCCTGAATGTTGTCGAGCCAGTTTTTATAAGTGTTCTTATACTTTTCGGGGTAGAACTTCAGCGCGTCTTCCATCACAGGAGGGAGGGCGATGTCGGCAAAGTGCTGCATCTTCAAGAACCACTGCATACACAGGCGAGGCTCCACGGCAGTGTCGCTGTTGCGTTCGGAGTAGCCCACCTTGTTTTCGTAGTCTTCCACGTGGTCGAGCAGACCGGCGCTATCTAAGTCCTTCGCAATCTGCTTGCGGCAGTCCATGCGGTCCATGCCCACATACAGAGGCGACTGATCAGAGATGGTGCCGTCGGCATTGAAGATGTCGATGGTTTCGAGATTGTGGGTCTTGCCGAGCATGTGGTCGTTGGTGTCGTGTGCAGGAGTCACCTTCAAGCAACCCGTACCAAACTCGATGTCCACATAGCGGTCCTCAATCACAGGAATCACGCGGCCCACCAGAGGCACAATCACCTTGTGGCCCTTCAACCATTGGTTCTTTGGGTCTTTAGGGTTGATACACATGGCGGTGTCGCCCATGATGGTTTCGGGGCGAGTGGTAGCCACCACGGCGAAGTAGCCCTTAGCGTCTTTGTGCACCACGTTGCCTTCGGCGCTGGTGTCGACGTTCTCTTGGTCGGCAAGATAGTATTTCAGGTGATAGAGTTTCGATTTCTCATCACGGTAAATCACTTCTTCGTTGCTCAATGCGGTCTGAGCCTTAGGGTCCCAGTTCACCATGCGCAATCCGCGGTAGATGAGTCCCTTGTCGTAGAGGTCGCAGAACACCTTGATCACGCTTTTGCTACGCTTTTCGTCCATGGTGAACGAAGTGCGGCTCCAGTCGCAACTTGCGCCCAAACGGCGGAGCTGCTTCAAGATGATGCCGCCGTGCTCGTGGGTCCAGTCCCAGGCGTGCTTCAAAAATTCGTCGCGAGTAAGGTCGCTCTTGCGAATGCCCTGCTGAGCCAGGCGGTTCACCACCTTCGCCTCAGTGGCAATAGAAGCGTGGTCGGTGCCAGGCACCCAGCAAGCGTTCTTGCCCTCCATGCGGGCGCGGCGCACCAGAATGTCTTGGATTGTTTCGTTGAGCATGTGGCCCATGTGCAGCACGCCAGTCACGTTTGGCGGTGGAATCACGATGGTGTATGGCTCACGCTCATCGGGAACAGACTTAAACAAGTCGTGGTCTGTCCAATACTTGTACCATTTATCTTCAACCTCTTTTGGGTCGTACTTTGTAGCTAAAGTGTTCATATTGAGTAGCTGAATTATTATATTTTCTTTCAAACTACAAAGTTACGAAAAACTTTTATTTCTAATGTGTGGCAAACCATGATTTTTTATAAATACAGGGGGCACAGAAACAAAAACGGTTCAGTGGATAAATACTGGGGGGAACTGAAACAAAAACATAAAAAACAGCCTTTTGGCGATGCCAGTGCTTCGCACCTGTCGTTAGTGCTGCGGCATGTCTGATCTCAAGCATGCTTGAATCTGCCACACCACAACCCTAACGCCGCCCTCTCCAGCGAGGTCGGAGGCATCGCCAAAAGGATTAAAACCGCTCGCCTTCGGCGAAAAACCAATTCCGGTAGGGACGTGATACTTCACGTCCGCCCATAATAGTGATACCATATTGAATGTCAGTCATTTGGTGCGGACGCGAATTATCGCGTCCCTACCATCAAAAATCGTTTTAGGAGATTGATACAACCTTTTTTCATGTTTTTGTTTTTGATTCCATTCACGATTCGGCAACAGTATAATCATTGCCCCACTAATTTTCCACTGAACCGTGAATATTAGTTAGTCAGGCAAAGATATTAGCTCAATGCTTACACTGGCACATATATATGTGTAGCAAAAAAGCAGAAAGATACAAGACAAAGCAAAAGTCCATTTTATCGTTTTTGATGTGATTTTTTTTCTCCGTAAAATTCTTCTGCTTCTTTTGATGTAGAATTTTTCAACTTTAAACCAAACAAAGTTTGCGCCACATCCCAATGCGACACCCAGTGGCAGTATGAAGTTTTTTGAATATGGAACTACAAAATGAAATAGCAACGCAAATATTGGCATAAGACCAACCCATGCAAACCAGCTCATTTGCTTGCAGGATACTCTGGTGCAAGAGTCCTCATAGTCGTAAAAAAGGCTTGATGCTACATAATACATCCAAAATAATGTATCAGCTATTTTCAGGGCACGATTTTCTTTCATGACATTAAATATCTGTAGAGAAATTGTCAGCCAATTCATTGACAAATAAGAAAAGGACTGCGAATAACAGTATGAGTGCTATGCGAATGAAGAACAGATAGTACCAGTTGTTGTATTTCGTTTTTTCATAATGGTCAATTATTCGTGTTCCTTTTCCACCTCGCTTATAGTAAAAGAAAATCAGAACCAAAATTAATACGCTGATAAACAGTTCTAATTCTAATATAAATGGAACATTCTTCTCTTCTGTATTTAAAATACCACAAACAAAGTGAGTAGCTAAATATGTTGCGAATATCACAGGAATACTGAATCCAAAAGCCACAGCATTAAAAATGCTCCCTTTTTCATCTGAATATCTTTTACTAAATACGAAAAAAATCAAATCCGTTACTTTCATAATTCAAGCACACACTAAAATTTGCTATCTACCCAGTCGTAAAAATACTCACCCCACATAGCGTCTGCTATGCCTAACCCTACAGAGGGGGCGCGTTCCGTCTCGTCCTCGCCAAGCAGACTCCACACCCAATTGCCCCCGGCGTCAACCGAAGTGAGCGTGCGATTGTTCCGCTCTATGCAAATTTGCGAATTATCCACGACATACGCAACACTCGCCACGTTTTTTCCGTCGTAAGTCCACTTTTTTGAGTGCCCTCTAATGGTTAGCCCCGACTGACACACTTAAGGTGGGGGAGGAACTGTGGGGGTGTGGTCGAAAAGCGAAATAAAATGGTATAAATGTAAAAAAGTGTTTTTTGAGGGGATTTTTCGGTATTTTGGGCTGATTTTTGGCGAAAATCGGGATTTTTAGCCGAGGTGTGATTATGAAAAATTAACATAACAACTCATAGGGATAGCGTCATTAACAGAAATTATGTAAACAAGCGTATTTTCAACAATACTTAACTATAAATTCACATTAATAAGTTTTTCAATTCAAAAAAAAGGCACTACATTTGTACGACTTTCCACTTTTGAAGCGAAAGTTGAATAAAAATTGAATATAAACGTTTTATAATAGACATTAATTATTATGGCAACAGCAACAGCAAAACCAGCTACTGGTAAACTTGGTATCATGGTAGTTGGCCTTGGTGCAGTGAGCACCACTTTCATGACTGGCGTTTTGATGACTCGCAAGGGTCTTGGCAAGCCAGTAGGTTCTATGACTCAATACGATAAGATTCGTGTTGGCCGTGGCGAAAACAAGAAATATCTGAAATATAACGAAATCGTGTCGATGCCATCATTGAACGATATCGTGTTCACAGCTTGGGACGTATATCCTGCTAACGCTTACGAAAGTGCTCTCAACGCACACGTGCTCAAAGAAAAAGACATCGAACCAGTGAAGGATGAGCTTCTCGCCATCAAGCCTATGAAGGCCGCTTTCGACCACAACTACGCAAAGCGCCTTGACGGTGACAATGTGAAGCAATGCAAAGACCGCTGGGATATGGTTGAACAACTCCGCGAAGACATCCGCAACTTCAAGAAAGAAAGCGGTGTGGAACGCGTTGTGGTTCTTTGGGCTGCATCAACTGAAATCTATGTTGCTCCTGATATGAAGTATCACGGCACAGTGGCAGCTCTCGAAGCAGCCATGAAGGCTAACGATGTGGAACACGTGGCTCCATCTATGTGCTACGCTTATGCAGCACTTATGGAAGACTGCCCATTCGTGATGGGTGCTCCTAACACCACCGTTGATATTCCAGCTATGTGGGAACTCGCAGAAGCTAAGAAATTGCCTATCGCAGGTAAGGACTTCAAGACTGGCCAAACTTTGGTTAAGAGTGGTTTCGCTCCAATCATCGGCACTCGTATGCTCGGCTTGAACGGCTGGTTCTCTACCAACATTCTCGGTAACCGCGACGGTCTCGTGCTCGACGAACCTGCTAACTTCCGCACCAAGGAAGTGTCGAAGCTCTCTACCCTCGAATCTATCCTCGTGGGTGAAGAACAACCAGACCTCTACAGCAACTACTACCACAAGGTGCGTATCAACTACTACCCACCACGCGACGACAACAAGGAAGGTTGGGACAACATCGACATCTTCGGTTGGATGGGCTATCCAATGCAGATTAAGATCAACTTCCTCTGCCGCGACTCTATCCTCGCAGCACCTCTCTGCCTCGACCTCTGCTTGCTCATCGACCTCGCACACCGTGCTGGCCGCTGGGGCACTCAACGCTTCTTGAGCTTCTTCTTGAAGAGCCCACAACACGACTACACCGTTGACGAAGTGCCTGTAAACCACCTCTTCCAACAGTACGTGATGCTCAAAAATGCTATCCGCGAAATGGGTGGCTACGAAGCTGACGAAGAAATCGATTAATCTTCCTCGCGCATAAAATGTAAGATTTTACAGACATTTCCTTAAATACTCGAAAATCGGGATTGCCTCATCATCAGGCAGTCCCGATTTTTTTTTGGAAATGATATACAAGTTGCCCCTGCACAAACCAAAGGGACGGTTCTTTTGGTATGCCTTTGGCATATACAAACCAAAAGAACCGTCCCTTTGGTTTCTTTGGTTTGCTACTGAACCCTTGAGAGGAGAATGGTGGCGGAAAAAAGGCAACGCCGGGCGCTGCTTGGGGCTTGCGCTCGGCGTTGGTGTTTTGGCTTTGGAAGCCGCCCCCACTATTCAGGAGGTCGGCTTTTTCAGCATAGAGAATTTATACTATTTAACTACTTGCTCTATGGTGAACTTCACTGTGCCGTTGCTGTAAACGGTCTTCACGATGTAGATGCCTGATTCTGGCACGTTAGCGCCGATGGCAGCACCGCTTACGGTGAAGTATTCTTTAGCCACCACTGCATAGTCGGTGTTGAGGTCTTGAACTGAAGAAGCGATGTTTGCAGTCACATACCAGCCCTTAGCTGTAGCTTCGTCCACGTTTGCACCTTCTGTGCCTGGCATGTAGCTGATGTTGAGCTGACGGCCCCAATCCTTGTTAGATGAATTGATTTCCACCTTCGACACGTCTTGCAACTGTGCGATGATGGCGTTGATAGCCTCAGCGTCCATCTTATTGTTTTGGAGAGAAAGACCTTGGACGCCCTTGTTGTTAGCCAAGTCGAGAGTAGTGAGTTTGTTCTTCTCAGCAGAGAGCCATTGCACATAAGAGTTGTTGCTCAAGTCGAGTGTAGAAATCATGTTGTCGCCGATGCCGAACCAGTAGAGATATGGGCACTTGCTCACGTCGATTGCGGTAAGCATATTGCTACCAAGTTGGCAGTTGCTCAATGAGCCGAGCATAGTCAAGTCGATAGAGGTGAGCTTGTTGTTGACAAGTTTCAATTGTGAGAGGTTCTTATTGTTGCTGAAGTCAACAGCGGCGATTTCGTTGTTGTCGGCATAGAGCAATGAAAGCATACTTTGCGCGCTTGTGTTGAGCGCGGCAATCTTGTTGTTTTCAATGTTCACCCAACGCAACTTAGGATTCTTGGTGATATCGAGAGCGGTGAGTTGGTTGTCGTAGAGATACAAGCCTTCAAGAGTGGTAAGCTTTTCGATGTTGATAGCAGAGATCTTGTTGTTGGCAAGGTTCAAAGTCTTGAGGCTGGTGCAACCATCAGCGCTGAAGGCGCTGATTTCGTTGTCGTAAGCGTAAACGCTTTCGAGTGAAGTCAAGCCGTCGATGTTGAGGGCGGTGAGCTTATTGCCGTGGCATGACACCTCGTTCAAACCAGTAAGACCAGAGAGGTCGAGAGTGGTGAGTTGGTTGTCGTCGCAGAGCACCTCATACATTGTGGCATGGTGAGGCAATACGAGTGAAGTGAATTTGTTGGCAGAGCAGTCCACCTTTGAGAGTTGTTCCATTGCCGAGCAGTCGAGCGTGCCTTCAAGAGCGTTGGTGTTCACGTCGAGAACGCGAATCTTGGTGTTCTTGCTCACATCGATAGAGGCAATTTGGTTATCAGCCACATACACGCCAGTAAGCACAGGGTTGCCTGTGAGGTCGAGAGCCTTGAGTTGGTTCTTTTCTGCTTGAAGGGTTTGAAGCAAAGGAGCGTTGGTGATGTCTAATGCAGTCACGTTTTGTCCGGTCACATTGAGGATTCTCACTTCGCCACCATACACCTTCACTTGTTCACCAAACACATCGTGAGTATAGTAAGCAGCCTTGCTGTATGATATTTTTTCGCCATCACCCCAGTCGATGAAGAATTCTTCGCCAGAGTTGCCACCCACGCCCACGCGAGCCGATTTGGTGCCCTTCACGAAGTTGATCACCACTGAAGGCTTCACTTCTTGAGCTTCTTGATATTCGTAAGCGCCCACGTCGATTGAGCTGCCAGATACGCGAGGATTGCCAGCGATGTCGAATTCTTCAGCGAAGCCTTCGGTCAATGTGCCGGCGTTGATAAACTTACTGCCTTCAGCAAGCGAGAGGTCGGTGCTGAGCACCTTCTTCAAGTCTTCTGCATTTTGAGCGCGACCGTAAAAATCAGCGGTCTTCACGAAGTTGGCGCGTTCGGTATCCACTGCGTAGATAGAATTGAACACAGAAGTTGACAAATCCTTTGCGCCTTCGATGTTGCTCTTTGTGGTGCCGTCGCGGAGCACATTGAACAGGGCTGTGGTGTTGACCACCTTACCAGCTGCCACATACACGCCGCCACCGGCATAAGATTGGTTGTTGTATGCCACGCAACCGAGCATTGAGCCTCCATTCACACAGAAGCCAGCGCCACGGCCACCGCCCACCTGACCATATTCAGGAGCGTCGGCATAGCAGTTGTAAGCAGAGCAGTGCACTGCAGGGCCTTCCAATGCGAAGCCACCGCCCACGAGACCTTGGCAAGTGTTTGCCACGCAGTTTTCGATAGAAGAAGTGGCGTCGATGCAGAATGCACCACCCGAACCGGCGTAGCATGCTTCAGCATAGCAGTTGATCACCTTGCTGCCAGCAGCATACACAGCACCACCGTTGTCGCTTGCCACGCAGTTGAGGAAGCGGCAGTCTTTCACGGTGCCATTCTTCACATAAATTGCGCCGCCCACGCCATTGCCATAACTTGAGTGGCAATAAGTGGCTTCGAAATAACATTCGGTGATGGTGCCTTTGCCCTTAGCGTCGAGATAAATGGCACCACCGTAGCTGTTGCTGTCAACGTCGGATTCGGCTGTGAAATAAGCAGAGTTTTCGAGCACGCGGCAGTGGCTGATGTGAACATCACCGATAGCATACACTGCACCGCCATTAGCCTTCACATTCCAAACATTGGCGTTGCCACCCTTCAAGGTGAAACCGTCGATTACGGTTTTTTGCTTGAATTCGCTGCCGCAATACATCACATGGGTGTAGTTGTTTTTAGTGCCAGTCACCCATTGCTTGCCAGCGCCTTCTTCCATTTCCCAAGTGTAGCGAGAAGTGGTGCCTGCCTCGTTGGCGCGCACCCAAACGTCAGCAACTTCGTCGTTGGCATTGAGAACGGTTTTATTTTTGTACAATTTTGTGCCATTCACATCTTCCAAAGCACGGTCGTCTTTGCTTGCTTCATTACCAGCAAAGCCACCATAGAGCGACACACCATCTTTCAGGATAAACGACTTAGATGTATTTTTAGTTGACTTGATGAGTTTTTCGGGCACATATTCGCCTTGTGCCACCCAAATCTCATCGCCTGCCTGAGCGGCATCGATTGCGGTTTGAAGATTACCTGCTGCGTTGGCCCACGATGTGCCATCGCCTGTGCCATCAGCCTTCACATAGTGAACTGCTGAAAAACCTACTGCCGGCACCGAACTAATTGCCAACACCGACAAAATGTTGAGTAACGTTTTTCTCATAACAATTTATGAATTATTAAAATAATAAATAAGCCCTGTATAATTGGTTATATCAAATGTATAAAAATCCGATTTTCGGCGACATCATCCCTCAAAAAACCATCAATTCATACTCCAATATAATATTTTTCCAAAATTCGTTAAAATACTCCAAATATGCAAGCATTTCCCCCACAATATTTCTCCAAAAAATTCACCCCCTCCTTCCTGTTTCACCTTCCAGTTGCTACGGTTCTGTGGAAAATTACTGGGAGATAGATTGTGCATTGTTGCCGAATCGTGAATGGAATCAAAAACAAAAACCTAAAAAACAGCATCAAATTTCTCAAAACGATTTTGCATGGTAGGGACGCGATACTTCGCGTCCGCGTCAAATAGTTGATATTCAATATAGTATTACAATTATGGGCGGACGTGAAGTATCACGTCCCTACCGGTTTTTTTCGCCGAAGGCGAGCTGTTTTTTATGTTTTTGTTTCAGTCCCCCAGTATTTTTCCGCTGAACCAATAAAACTGGTACATTGCTGATTGCACCGAAACATGCCGAAGGCATGTCCCTACGTTATGGTGTCGTTTTTCTTGTGGGGGGTGGGGTTAGAGGACTTCGGGGCGGAGGGGGTAGTGGTTGCGGAGGTGCTCGAAGTTGGTGGGGGTAGGATTGGATTTGAGGGCGGTGGTGTCGGGGGTGAGGGGATTGTAGCTGCTCATCACACCTTGTAGGGTGGCGGTTTCCACGCCTCCATACGGTGCTTCGGCAGCGAGAGGACTGGCGTGCCAGCCAAACTCTGCGTTCAGTGCCTCTACCACCATGGCAGTGCCTCTGCGCTTGCCGTCGGCTGAATATCCTGCAATGTGTGGGGTGGCCACAAATGCCTTTTCAAGGAGCGAGAGGTTGATTTCGGGTTCGTGTTCCCAGCAGTCGATAGCCACATCGCCGTGCCAATGCGCCAATGCATCGTTGTCGCAAATGGGACCACGAGCGGCGTTCATCAGCAGGCGCAAATTAGGCGCTTCTGCCAAGAATTGCTCGTCACAAATGTGGTAAGTGGAGAGTTCGCCCTCGCGGTAGAGTGGCGTGTGAAATGTGATGATATGGCTTTTCGCCTTCACTTCCTCGATGGTGGAGAACGCTGCCGCACCCTCTTTTTGGGCACGTGGTGGGTCGCAGAGCAGCACCTCAAAGCCCATTTGCTTTGCCCATCGTGCCACGATAGAGCCCACATGCCCAACGCCTACCACACCCATCACCAAGTCGCGTGGCTGTGCGGTGCCTTCCTTTTGCAACCAATATCCCACGGTGCTGAGCACCCATTGCGCCACGGCAGGAGCGTTGCACCCCGGAGCGTTCACCACCTTGATGCCGGCTCGGCGGCAGTAGTCAAGATCGATGTGGTCGGTGCCAATCGTGGCTGTGCCAATCATTCGCACACGGCTTCCCGAAAGCAGTGCCTCATCGCAGCGCGTGCGTGTGCGTGTAATCAGCACATCGGCATCTTTGAGCGCAGAGGCGGTGATGTCGGAAGTTTCGAGATAAAGCACTTGGGCGTAAGGCTCAAGCAGTCCAGAAATGTAGGGAATGTGGTTTTCAACTACGATTTTCATTTTTTTCTACAGGAAGTAATACGCCACATGGCTTGCGGCACATGTGAGCATGAAAAGAATCATAAATATGTAGCGGCGCGAGATTTTTGAGTGTATGGTGTAGGCCTGTGCCACCTGAATGGAGAAGCAGTAGTTGAGCAGTGCCAGATACACGAAGAAGTTGCGGTAGTCCACACCCATCATGATGAGCGAAAACAGCGCAAGCACCAAGTAGAACGAATTGTAAACGCGCAGTTGCAGGCGATACGACATGATTTTCATCACATTGATGGTCATGAACACAAACGTGAACACGCCCACAAGCGCAAGCCCGATAAGAATGGCTGGGATTTGCTGCTCGGTGAGCACCTCAAGCGCCTGTCCGTAGGCAGGCAGCAGGGCTGTGGCGGGGGCGATAAGCCCCAAGCCGATAGCAAGCCAAAATGGGGTGATAAGTCCGAACAAGGCAGCCAACACACCTCGGAAATTGATGGCGCGCATCTGTAGAAATCCGATGAAAAACGGCACCACAAGCGCTAAAAACGCATATTGGAACATGCTGCACAATGCCACCAGGAAAAACACGAGAAATATTTTCTGCTGCGCCACTTGCTTCTGCTGATAGGTGGAAAACATGTAGAGCTGCACCACCAGCGTGAGCAAGCAAAGCCCTGTGCCAGTGCAGAACTGCGTGCACGCATACGGACACGCCAACTGCAACGCCAAGAATGTGGATCCGAAGATAAACGTGACTTCACGAATGAAGGTGTAGGTCTTGTTGAGCAGCACCGTGAGGGTGATAATGGCAAGCACACAAGCCGTGTTCAGGCCGTAGGAAGCCAAAGGGTGCCCAAGCAAGCGGTCGATGTCGTTGAAAAACACACCGTTGCCACTCGCAATCGAAGCATTGAATCGCCCCGACGCGAATGCGAAATACGACACCACCACATACACAAGTCCCATGACTATCATCAAGCCACGGGAATTGAAAAATTCGTTTATCCTTTCCTCTCTGTATGCCATGTCTTGTCGGTGGGTGTGGATTAACGGTGCATATTGCTGTTATTTGAGGTCGAAGCCGATGTCGCTACGGAAGTAACTCTTGTCGAACTTGATGTTTTTGATATTGGCAAATGATTGAGCGAGGGCAGCGTCTTTGCTCTCGCCATAACTGGTGACTGCCAGCACACGGCCGCCAGAAGTGATTATCTGTCCCTCGGCGTTGCGTGCAGTGCCAGCGTGAAACACCACACTGCCTTCCACAGCGTCGAGCCCTTCAATCACCTTGCCTTTTTCGTAGGCTTCGGGATAGCCGCCGCTCACCATCATCACGGTCACGGCATAGCGTGGGTCGATTTCCACTGCCGCCTTGTCGAGTGTGCCGTCGGCAGCGGCTTCGAGCAGAGCCACGAGATCGGATTTCAGGCGAGGCATCACCACTTCGGTTTCGGGGTCACCCATGCGGCAGTTGTATTCAATCACGTATGGGTCGCCGTCCACGTTAATCAAACCGAAGAACACAAAGCCAGTGTAAGGTAGATTCTCTTGCTTTAGTCCTGCGATGGTGGGCTCCACGATGCGGGTTTTCACCTTTGCCATAAAAGCGTCGTCGGCAAAACTTACAGGCGAAACCGAGCCCATACCGCCAGTGTTGAGGCCCTTGTCGCCTTCACCGATGCGCTTGTAGTCTTTAGCCACAGGGAGCAACTGGTAGTGCTCGCCATCGGTGAGTGCAAACACCGAACATTCAATGCCCGAAAGGAACTGCTCAATCACCACGGTAGCGCTTGATGCGCCAAACATGCCACCCAGCATCTGGCGGAGTTCGCTCTTTGCCTCGTCGAGCGAGTCGATAATCAGCACACCCTTGCCGGCTGCCAAACCGTCGGCTTTCAGCACATAGGGTGCCTTTTGGCTTTCGAGAAACGCGAAGCCCTCTTCAATGTTGTCGGCTGTCACGCTCAGATAGGCAGCGGTAGGAATGTGGTGGCGCGCCATGAATCCCTTGGCAAAGTCTTTGCTGCCTTCGAGTTGTGCGCCGGCTTTCGATGGGCCAATCACCTTCACGCCCTTCAACGTCTCGTTGGCATTGAAATAGTCGGTGATGCCAGCCACCAGCGGGTCTTCATTGCCCACCACCAGCATAGTGATGCCATTGTCGGCGGCAAACTTTCCCACAGCGTCGAAGTCCATAGGAGAGAGTGACACATTGGTGCCATACTGCGCAGTGCCGGCATTGCCTGGAGCAATGTAAAGACTGTCGAGAAGTTCACTCTGGCTCAATTTCCATGCGATGGCACATTCGCGGCCACCTGAGCCCAGCAGCAAGATTTTTTGCTTCATGATGTTGTGATAAATCAATATGATAGTGTTGTGTAGATTGCTCTATGAAAAATTATTCCTCACGACGCTTCCAGCCGTTGCGGCGGCCATGAATGATAGGGCGCTCGTTCTCCTTGCCCAAAGTGGGCTCTTGGTGGCGCACCACCATATCGGCGTGCTTGGTGCTGTGGAAGTATTCGTTGCGACCCATGCGAGTGTCGTCGTCACGGCGAGGGCCGAAACCGCGGCGAGGGCGATCATCATCGCGGCGCGCTCCGAAACTGCGGCGTGGACGGTCGCCATCGTCACGGCGTGAGCGGCGTTCTCTTGGCGCACCATCTGATTCGCCATCACGCTTTTTGAAAGTTTCCTCAAATCGTGGGCGACGCTGGCCACGGTCTTTGTCGGCAGCACGGAAGCCCTCGTTGCGAATCGAGCCGCCTTCAGCCTTCATGTCCTTGTATGAGCCGTCGAAAATCTTGTATTCACGCAATTCGCACTCCAAGTCGCCATTGAGCAGCGGATAGTTGACCGATGGACGCAAACCGATGAGGTCGGTGAGTTCGCCATACGAAATCACCCATGCGTCGTAGCCCTTGAACACGAATTTGAGTTTCTTGCCCAAAGTTTCGTAGAGTTCGTTGATGTCTTGATATTTCAAGCGTTCGCCGTAAGGAGGGTTGGTCACCACCACGCCCTTTTCGGGAGCTTCTTCCCAGTCGGCAAGTGCGCGCTGCTTCAGTTCAATCATCTTGCTCACGCCAGCACTCTTGATGTTGGATTCGGCAATGGCGATAGCCTGCACAGCCACATCGGAGCCGTAGATTTTGTATTTAAATTCACGCTCTTGGCTGTCGTCGTTATAGATAGAGTCGAAAAGTTCGGCATCGTAGTCGCTCCAGTTTTGGAAAGCGAACTCCTTGCGATACACGCCCGGGTTGATGTTGGCGGCAATCATAGCAGCCTCCACCAGGAATGTGCCAGAACCACACATAGGGTCCACGAAGTTGCACTGACCGTCCCAACCGCTCAATTTAATGATACCAGCGGCAAGCACTTCATTGATAGGCGCTTCGGTTTGAGCCACACGCCAGCCACGCTTATAGAGAGGCGCGCCCGACGAGTCGAGAGAAATGGTCACCTCGTCGGCAGAAATGTGCACATTCAGCACGAAATCAGCAGCCGACACACGGATAGAGGGACGCTTGCCCACCTTTTCCTGGAAATAGTCAACGATGGCATCTTTCACGCGATAGGTGACAAAGCGAGAATGACGGAACACATCGCTGAACACGGTGGTGTCGATAGCGAAAGTTTTGTCGGTGCTTAAAACTGTGTCCCATTCAAATTTGCGAACTTGCTCATAGAGGTCGTCGGCATCGGTGGAACGGAATTTGTAGATTGGTTTAAGAATGCGTAATGCTGTGCGGCAACAGAAATTAGCCTTATACATCGTTTCGAGATTGCCCTTAAACGACACCATACGCTTACCTTGAGTCACTTCCTGAGCCCCAAGTGCCTGCAGCTCGTCGCTCAACACACCTTCCAATCCCTGGAAAGTTTTGGCCACCATTTCAAAATTTTCACTCATCGTTGTCTAATTATAATTTGAATTTTGGTGCAAAGTTAGTGATTTTCCGTCACTCACACCCAATTTTCACCACCACAAAGCACCGAAAAAAACCATTTCCCCCACTCACCCCTCCCATTTCCCCCACCCATTCATCAAAACTCACACCCCCACACCCCCCCGCACATTCGGCAGAAAAAGTGTAATCTCCACCCCAATATTCGGCAGAAAAAGTGTAACTTCTACCCCAATATTCGGCAGAAAAAATGTAAAATACTTTTCTATTAGCCTGATTATGTGTATTTTTGCAAAAACAAACAAAACGCCAACAAAATGTACCGAAAATTATACAGCGATTTACTCCAATGGAAAGCGAGCAATTCACGCAAACCATTGATTCTGCAAGGTGCCCGACAAGTGGGCAAGACTTGGTTAATGAAGCACTTTGGAAAAAGTGAATTTAAGTCGTGCGTGTATGTGAATTTTGAGAAAGACGCATGGGCTTCATCACTATTTGATATGGACTATGATGTGGAGCGCATATTGCTTTTCCTTCAGGCACATTCCGAGGTGAAAATTGAGGTTGGGCAAACGCTCGTTATCTTCGATGAAGTACAGGAAGTACCCAAAGGTTTGGAGTCGCTGAAATATTTTTGTGAGGATATGCCCCAACTGCATGTGATGGCGGCTGGCTCGCTGTTAGGCATTGCAATTCACGAAGGCGTTTCTTTCCCTGTGGGAAAAGTGGATATGCTCACGCTCTATCCTATGAGTTTTTCCGAGTTTTTGCTTGCTCTTGGCGAGAAAGAGAAAGTGGGTTTGCTGGAATCGAAGCGATGGGATGTGTTGAACATGCTTTTGCCCTCTTATGAGGAATTGCTACGCCAATACTATTTTGTGGGAGGTATGCCTGAAGCGGTTTCGTCGTTTGTGGCAGAGAAAAACCTGAAAAAAATAAGGCAAATCCAGCAAAACATACTCTTCGCATATCGCAACGATGTGAGCAAACACGCACCTAAAAACGATATTCCTCGTATCAACATGGTGCTTGACTCCATTCCCTCGCAATTAGCAAAGGAAAACAAGAAATTTGTGTATGGGTCGCTGAAGAAAGGCGCTCGTGCTAAGGAGTTTGAATTGGCTATCCAATGGCTTGTCGATGCTGGTATTGTGGTGAAAATTCACATGGCATCAAAACCCTCCATTCCGCTGAAAGTGTATGAGGATTTCGGCGCGTTTAAACTATTTTTGTGTGATTGCGGACTGTTGGGGTGCTTGGCAGAAGCACCACAGGCACTTGTGCTCACGAGTAATGATATTTTCAAAGAATATAAAGGGGCTTATACCGAATCGTTTGTTGCACAACAATTGAAGTGCAATCAAAATTTGCACATTTACTATTGGAGCAAAAGTGATTCAAAATGCGAGATTGATTTTCTGATACAAAGCGGAGTGCGTGTAATACCAGTAGAGGTTAAGGCAGAAGACAACGTTCACTCAAAATCCCTGTCCACCTTCTGCAACACGCTCTACCCTGGAATTAAAGGAGTTCGACTTTCAATGAAACCCTACGTAGAGCAGTCGTGGATGCAAAACTACCCCCTCTGCTCCGTAGAATACTGCTTCGACTAATTTCCTCCTACCCCACAAAAACATTCTACCGCAAAAACACCAACCAAAATGTGTGAAATGCTTATGCTTTGTGCATAAGCATTGGCGAGGGAATAGCAAGGGTGTGTTCCTAACGCTAAGCGTTTTTGGTTTTAACGCCTCAAATGATGCAAAAATAATTCGTGAAAATTTGTGCTAATTTGTGGCCGCCTTTTCCACCACGAATCACAATATATTCAGTATTATATTGCTACGGATTCCGTGAATCTGCTTTTTTGTTGAATCTCGTTGAACCTGTGTGAGGCTTGTTGACTTGTTGACTCTAAAACAAAATTATTGGGTGTGTTGCTGATATACTGAACTTTTTGTGCTAAATTTGCATCTTAATTAATCAATCATATCAACACATAAGTTTATTATTCGTATGAGTTTTTTCGGTAAAGACAAAGATAAAGAAGAAGTTAAGGAAATGCCTGTGAAGCAGACTGGTTCGCTGAAGGAACGCCTTGACCGTATCAACAAAAGTCGCTGGATTCGCTTCGGCATTGTTTCCGCCCTGTTCTTTGGCTGGGTGGCTTGGCTGGGCAGCTGGTGGGTGCTGGTGTTCTGGTTCCTGCTGTTCGACATCTACATCACTAAATTCGTGCCTTGGAACTGGTGGAAATTCTCCGAAAACCCCGTTGTGCGCATGGTGATGGGCTGGGTCGATGCCATTATGTATGCCCTTGTGCTGGTGTATTTCCTTTTCCTTTTTGTGGGACAAAACTATCAAATTCCATCGTCGTCGCTTGAAAAGACGCTGCTCACTGGCGACTACCTGTGGGTGAACAAGATGGTGTATGGCCCACGAGTGCCACAAACCCCTCTCCACTTCCCATTGGCGCAAAACACGCTTCCCGGTGGCTTCGACAGTTATATTGAGTCGCCACAATGGGAATACCACCGCTTGAAGGGCGTGCGCAACGTGGAGCGTGGCGACATTGTGGTGTTTAACTTCCCTGCTGGCGACACCGTGGCAGTGAATATGCCTAACCCCGACTACTACACTCTGTGCTTCACCTACGGCCGTGAGGCTGTGTGGGCTAACCCATCGCAATATGGCAAGGTGAAATATCGCCCAGTGGACCGCCGCGATGCCTATGTGAAGCGTTGCATCGGTTTGCCAGGCGAAACCCTCTCAATGAAAAACGGCACCGTGTATATCAATGGCAAGGCGCTTGCCGAACCTGAGAATATGCAGCGCAACTATATTATCGAAACCGACGGCACGCCCATTTCCGAGGCACTGCTCGATGAGTTGAAAATCAGCAACGAGGCTCGCTCTTTGGGCGCAGGACAGTCGCCTTATGGCAATGAACTGTGGTATGCGATGCCGCTGACCAAGAGTGCCATGAAGGAGATTAAGGCGCAGCCTTATGTGAAGAAAGTGCGCTTCCTTGATGTGGAAGAAAGCAATCCGATGGATTCGCTGCTCACCTATCCTATTGGCGTGAAGAAGTCGTGGACACACAACGACTACGGCCCGCTGTGGATTCCAAAGAAGGGCGCCACACTCAACCTCACACTGCAAAAACTGCCTTACTATATTCGCTGTATCAAGAATTACGAGGGCAACGAAGTGGACGTGAAGGGCGGAAAAATCTACATCAACGGCAAGGAGACGAAGACGTACACCTTCAAGATGGACTACTACTGGATGATGGGCGACAACCGCGACAATTCAAGCGACTCGCGCTACTGGGGCTTCGTGCCAGAAGACCACATCATCGGCACTCCAATGTTTGTGATTATCTCGTTCGACCCCGATAAGCCATTGCTGCAAAGCATTCGCTGGGACCGCATCTTCAAATCCGCAAACCCCGATAAGAAGTAAATTCCCACGCCGCCTCTTTGCCTCTTACCTCACACAGATCCCACAGATCTCACGAATTGGTTTTTTTATAAAATTGTCTGATTCATCTGATGAAAAAATATTCTGCGAGATCCGTGAGATCTGTGTGAGGAAGATGCAAGAGGTAAGAGGCAAAGAAGCGGCGCAATGTACCCACAATGATAATGCAAAGTTCCACAATCATAATGGGCAGTATGGCGGCAGGAAGTGTGCGCTGCTATGCCGCTATGCTTCAGGCTGGCAAGGTGATTATCGACCCTGATGAGCGACGTTTGCCGCTGCGCCACAGCCACCACCGCTACTTGGTGGACGGTCCCAACGGCACGCAACGCCTCACCATCGCCCTCGATCGCACCACCAACGCTATGCCTGTGCGTATGCGCGACGTGCGCATTTCCGAGCACGGCAACTGGCGACATTTGCATTGGGGCGCGCTCTATTCGGCTTACGGAAAGTCGCCCTATTTCGATTACATTGCCGACGACCTGCACAGCATCATTGGCGGCGAACAAACTTCGCTGCTTGAATTTAATACCGCTTTGCAAAATCTGATTATCGATTTTCTCGACCTCCCTATCGAGATTGAAACCAAACCGATTACCCCCGAAATAGCAGCGGAGGCCACCGACCTGCGTGGACTCATTGGCGGGAAAAAGCCCGACACGCTACCCATTACCGACGTGCCTTACTACCAAGTGTGGGCATCGCGCCACGGCTTCCAACCGGGCCTCAGCATCCTCGACCTGCTCATGAACACCGGCCGCGAATCCATCTACACCCTCCAAAAAATGCTCCCATAATTTTCCCCCTCAATGTCAATGCTATAGCATTGACATACTGGTGTTTGCCTTATTTGTTTGGATTTTTGCGGTGGTGGTAGAGTTCGAGGCTGTTGATGGCGTTTTGCCAGATGATGTAGCAGCCGGGGCCTACGGCGGCGAGAGGATTGATGTAGGCGCTCGACACCCAGATGGCAAATGCTGTGTTTTTCTGTCCTAACGCCTGTCCGCTCTCCACGGTGCTGCCGAAAAATCGGCCAATGTTGCGCCCCACCGAAAATTGAATCACGCATATCACAAAACTTACCACAGCAATGGCGGCAAGCAGCGACAGTGGCGCGTGCGAGTTGCTGATGTTGCGGAACGTGATGCCCGTAACGATAGCCAGTGAGCACCCCCACAAGTAGAACGAGAGGTCGGTGATGGAAGTGAGCCATTGCTGCACTTTTGGGAGCAGGTGTTTCACCACGTATGCCAGCCCCATCGGCACCACCAAAATCACGCACACCTTCCACATAATCATCAGAAAGGCTGCGCCGAAACTCATTTCCACTCGTTGGTCAACGAGAGGGAAAAACAGCGGAATCATGATGGCGGTGAGCACATTCGACACGAAAGTGTAGGTGGTCATCGACTCAAGGCTGCCGCCCAGTTTGGCAGTCACCACGCTCGAAGCCGCCGCGCACGGCCCGATCACACACACCAGAATACACTCCATGAGCACAAGGTCGAAGCCATCGATTTTAAAATACAGAATACACCCCACCAGCATCAGCACCACGAACAGTTGCGTGGCGCTCACCCAAAAGTGCCACTTGGCAAGGCGCAGTTTTTTATAGTCAATCTTCAGAAAAGTGGTGAACAGAATCACGAAAAGGAACCACGGTAGCACCTCGTCGAACACGGGGCTCGCCGCCCGCGCAAATCCATCAAACGCAGGTATCAACGCAAACAGATAATACACCACCGCGCCGCCTGTAATAGCCACCGGCAGCGTCCAATTCCTCAATATTTCCAACACCTTCCCCATTCCTGAACACATATTTTTAAATTATCCACGAAAGTAATGCTTTTTCCCCACTTACCAACAAATCCCCCACCTTTTTTTATCCCCCCACCAATTCCTCTAATTTCTAATTTCTGATTTCTTGGATGTGGGAGTGGAGGCGAGCGTAGAAGGGGTGGCGGGTGAGGGTGGAGGCGTCGCCGAGAATGATGAGTTTCATGCGGGCGCGCGTGATAGCCACGTTCATGCGTCGGAGGTCGCGCAAGAAGCCGATTTCGCCGTTGTCGTTGGCGCGCACGAGGCTGATGAGAATCACGTCGCGCTCCTGCCCCTGAAATCCATCTACGGTGTTGACCGAAATCAGGTGTCGGTAAGGCTTGAAAAACTCGGTTGATCTCACCATTTTACGCAAAAACTGCACCTGCGCGCGGTAGGGCGAAATGATGCCCACATCGATGCGCTCGTTGAGCACATGTTCACGCCCGATTTTGGTGAAATATTCCTGTAGCGTTTGCAGGGTGAGAATCGCCTCGTCTTTGTTGATGCGTCCGAAACTCTCGCCCACGAATTGCTCCTTGAAGTCCTTGTCGGAGGTGTCAATCCACACCATTGGGGTGTCGAAGTCGAGAATGCTGCGGTACTTCACTTCGGGCGCGCTCTGCACTTGCCCGTGATAGAACCACTCGCTTGAAAAACGCATAATCTCGTCGTTCATGCGGTATTGCATTTTCAGCAGCGTCACCACTTGCGGATTGCTTTTCACAATGCGCTCCATCAGCGTGGTGTCGAGTCCGCCCTTCAGCGCCTCGATGCTCTTGACGGTGGGTGGAAGTTGCTGGTGGTCGCCGGCGAGAATCACACGGTTAGCCTTTCTGATGGCTATCCAGCACGCCGCTTCCAGGGCCTGCGCCGCCTCGTCGATAAATAGGGTGGCAAACTTCATGCCGCTCAGCACACGGCTGGCGCTTCCTGCCAGAGTGCATGCAATCACGCGCGCATTGCCAAAGAGCGCGGCATTGATGCGCACCTCAAGTTCGGTGGCGCGGCTTTTCAGGCGGTCGAGTTTATCGTGATAGCCGTGGTCGCCACGCTTTCTTTTGCCCTGCATTTCACGTATGGCCTTGCGGAGCGCCCACAGGCTGGGGTAGTCGGGGTGCGACTCAAAGCGGCGCTCGTAGGTGAACGAGAGCATCTTGTCGTTCACTTTCGTGGGGTTGCCGATGCGCAGCACCTCCACGCCGCGGTCCACCAGCCGCTCGCTAATCCAGTCAACCGCCATATTGCTCTGCGCGCACACCATCACCTGATTTTCACGGCGCAGCGTCTCGAAAATAGCCTCCACCAGCGTGGTGGTTTTGCCGGTGCCTGGCGGGCCATGCACAATCGCCACATCTTTAGCCAGCAGCACCTCGTTCACGGCGTGCTCCTGCGTGGGGTTGAGCCATGGAAAACGCATCGGGGCGAAGGTGAATTTCTCCGTCGTGGAAGGGTTGTAGAAGATGTCGCGCAGATGCGCCAGACGGTTACCCTTGGCACGTATCACACGCTCCAGCGCGTCCATCATCAGGCGATAGGTGGTCTCGTCGAACGACAGTTGCACGCCCACCTGATTCGCGCCTTGCAGTTGCGCCACGCACCCGGAGTCGGGGATTGCCACCACCATGCGCTCTGCCTCGGCATAACTCACAGTGGCAGAAAACGAAAAGTAGCGGATTTCGTCGTTCGCGTCGATGTGGAAAAACATCACCTGTCGGCCAAACTCGAAGTTGTGTTCCACATCAGTGTCGGCGGTGCGAAACACCTCCACCACCAGTTGGTTGAGCGAATTGTAGTAGGAACGGCCAATGCGGAGCGGCAACCAGCAGTCGCCACGCTTCACTTTGCGCCGCACGCCCAGCGTTTCGGTCTGTCGGCGAAACTCTTCCTTTTCGGCGTCATACTCCATTTGCAGCAGCGCACGCTGCTTCTGGAGCAATAATATGGGTGAAACTGTTTGATTCATAACTTAATTAATGCTTGGGCTCACAGGCTTCTTATGGCTCACACGGATCTCGTTTTTTTTGCTCACACGGATCTCACAGATCCCACTCTATTGCTTTGTGGGTGGGAAATCTCACAGATGCTTCTGTGCGTGGGTGGCTCGTGCGGATTCCACTTTGCTTTTGGGCTCACACGGATCTCACAGATTCCACGGTGTTGCTTTGTGGGTGGGAAATCTCACAGATGCTTCTGTGCGTGGGTGGCTCACACGGATTCCACTTTGCTTTTGGGCTCACACGGATCTCACGGATCCCACGGTATTGCTTTGTGGGTGGGAAATCTCACAGATGGCTCTGTGCGTGGGCTTGTGTGGGCCGTGGGGCTGCACGGGGCTCGCTCTCACGGATTTATTTTTCGGACCCTTCGGACCCTTCGGACAAATCAGACCTATCGGACCTATCGGACAAATTGGACATTTTTAAAAATAATCCGTGAGATCTGTGGAATCTGTGTGAGGCCTCCGTGGGAGTGGGATCTGTGTGAGGCCTCGGTGGACTCCGTGGGGGCGGGTGACAAAATTACAAAAAATTGTGTTATTTGGGGGGCGTTTTGAAAGATTTGAAAAAAAAGTGTGGAAAAAGTTGCTACATTAAGAAATTTTTGCAAACTTTGTGTGTTAATCATAAAAAAGTGTGTAGGTCTGCTATTTTTCTTGCCGCTTTTTTTACATTTAACACAAAACGATGATATATTCACTTTTTTAATAAACTATAATCATTAACAAAAACTACAAGCGTATGAAAAAACAGATTGCCCTCGTTGGCGCTCTTTTCCTTGCGTGTGCAAATGTGGCCCCCTCATTTGCAACCCCTGTACCACAAGCTGTCACGGCTGAGTCCGGACATGTGAAAGGTACTGTTGTTGACGAGAATGGTGAACCCATTATCGGTGCAAGCGTTCAGGTAGTTGGAACTATGCGTGGTGCCGCTACAGACTTGAACGGTATGTTCAGCGTAAAAGCTGATAAAAATGCTAAGTTGAAAATTAGCTCAGTAGGCTTTAAGACTGTGACACTGAAAGCTTCAGAAGCTGGCCGCGTGGTCCTCGGTGAAGACAAGGCTCTGCTCGATGAAGTGGTAGTGGTTGGTTATGGCCAACAACGCAAAGCCAACCTTACTGGTGCTGTTACCAGTGTGGACGTGAGCAAAAACCTCAGTTCAAAGAGTGAAACCGACGTGGCAAAAGCCCTTCAAGGTGCTGTGCCAGGTTTGACTATTCTTAACTCCAGCGGTAGCATCAGCGACGACGCTAGCGTTGTGATTCGTGGTATTGGTACCCTCTCAAACAGTGGTGTATCATCTCCTCTCTACATTGTTGACGGTGTGCCTGTTGACAACCTCTCGTTTATCAACAGCGACGACATTGAAAGCATTTCAGTGCTTAAGGATGCTGCATCAAGCTCTATCTATGGTACTCGCGCTGCTTTCGGTGTGATTTTGGTTACCACCAAGACTGGTAAGCAACAAGACCATGTGAAGATTTCTTACAAGAACAACTTTGCTTGGAGCCAGGCAACCTGCACTCCAGAGTATCCTAACGTTCCTACTCAGGTTCAAGCCCTCATCGACGCTAACCGTCGCAAGGGTAATGCTTGTGAATTGTTTGGTATGTATCTCGACAGCGAACAATTCCAGACCGGTATGAACAACTGGATCAAGAAGCATGGCGACACTAAGAGCGGTTACCGCGAAATGGTATTCGGCGACGACTATGACCAATATGGCTACTATGCTAACTGGGACGTTCCTGGTATCATTTTCAACAACGCCGCTCCATCACAGAACCACAACCTCTCTATTTCAGGTATTTCTGGTAAGACCAACTTCTACATCAGTGCTAGCTACAACCAACGCCAGGACTTGATGAACTTCAATCCTGACAAGATTAAGAACTATCACGTGGCTGCTAACATATCTACTCAAGCTACCGACTGGTTGCAAGTGGGTGTACGCACCAACTACGACGACCGTTCGTTCGACTATCCATACGTTCGCGGTCAGGGTTCTTACCAATATGTATGGCGCTGGGGTTCATTCTTTGGCCCTTACGGCTACATCACCGACGAAGATGGCAAGCAATATGACGGCCGTCAGCTCATCGGTTTCCGCAAAACCGCTGGCGACGCTTACCAAAAGACCAACAACATGCGTCTTGGTGCATTTGCTAAGATTGACTTCAAGCACGGATTGACCTTCAATGCCGACTACACCTTCGTTAAGAAGCACACTAAATATAAAGGAGTGGGTCTGCCAAGCACCATCCTCAACACTTGGGGTGTGAATCCACAGATCGAAACTCTTAACACCACCACATTCATTGAATCAAGCCGTTCCGACTACACTCAACAAGTGTTTAACGGCTACTTCAACTTCACCCAGAGCCTCAACGATGTTCACAACTTCAATGTGCTCGTAGGTGCTAATGTGGATAAGGACGACTATGAATATCTGTACTACGAACGTAACGACTTGCTCGACGAAAAGCTTCCTGAGCTTTCACTCACAGGCAAGGAGGCTTCTTACAGCCACCAACACACCCACACTGGTTCTGCTGGTTTCTTCGCTCGTATCAACTACGACTTCATGGGTCGCTACTTGCTCGAACTTAACGGCCGCTACGACGGTTCAAGCCAATTCCCAGAAAATTCACAATGGGCATTCTTCCCATCAGCATCTGCTGGCTGGCGCTTTACTGAAGAAGCTTTCATGGAAAGCACCAAGAGCTGGTTGTCAAATGGTAAGCTCCGTGCATCTTATGGTTCAATCGGTAACCAAGTGGTAGGCAACTATATGTTCTTGGAAACTATGAGTAAGGTGAACAATGGTGTGAACTGGCTCGGCACAGGCGATTCTAAGTACGACTACTTCGGTATGCCAAAGATGGTTCCTTCAACTCTTACTTGGGAAACTATCAACACCACCAACATTGGTCTCGACCTCGGCTTCCTCCAAGGCGAACTTAATGTGAACCTCGACTGGTTCCAACGCGACACTAAGAACATGCTTGCTCCTGGTAAGGAACTTCCAAGCGTGCTTGGTACTTCTGCTGCTTACGGCAACGAAGGTTCGCTCCGCTCTCGTGGTTGGGAAATCACCATCGACTATCGTCACAAATTCGGTGATGTGAACTTCTACGGCACATTCAACATCAGTGACTATAAGACTAAGGTGACTGAATGGGATAGCAACAACCTCATCAACGGTTACTATACTGGTAAGGAATATGGTGAAATCTGGGGCTTCAAGACCGACCGCTACTTCGATTTCAGCGATTTCTCTGGCAAGGACGACAAGGGTAACTGGATTTACAAGGAAGGCGTAGCTGACCAAACCAAGCTCCAAAACGGTGGCTTCGTATATGGTCCTGGCGACATCAAGTTTGTTGATGTTGATGGCAATGGTAAGATTGACTGGGGCGAAGGTACTCCTGACAACCACGGCGACCTCGTGAAGATTGGTAACTTCACTCCTCGCTATCAATACTCTCTCCGCCTCGGCGCAGAATGGAAAGGCTTCGACATCGACCTCTTTATGCAAGGCGTTGGCAAGCGCGACATGTGGACTCAATCAGCATTCGTAATGCCTATGATGCGTGGTGAAGACGCTATCTACTCTAACCAGACAAGTTACGTAACAGAAGCTGAATTTGCAGCTGGTGTTATCGACCAAAGCAAAGACTTCCCACGTATGTGGGGTGGTGGTGCTGGTCAAGGCAACGCTTCTGGCGCAATCTTGAATGGTGGCCGCTACAACTTCTATCCACAAGACAAATACTTGGTGAACATGTCATACTTGCGTATGAAGAACATCACTGTAGGTTACACCCTTCCAACCGACCTCGTGAAGAAGGTGACCCTCAGCAGAGTTCGCGTTTACGCTTCTATCGCTAATGCATTCGACATCATCAACCACAACAACGGTACAGGCCTCGACCCTGAAATCAACACCGGTGTTGGTTCTTATGGTAATGGCGTATGGGGACGTACTGACCCAATTATGCGCACTTACTCATTCGGTATCCAAATCGACTTGTAATCAAGCATGATTAATAGAGATACATTGATTTACTAACATTCAAACGGATAATAGTTATATGAAAAAAATAGCTTTATTATTGATTTCTGGATTGATGTTCACATCTTGCTCCGACTTGCTCGACACCGATCCATACGATCAATTCACGAAAACGAATTTCTTCACCAGTGAGAAGAATGTTCAGCTTTTCATCAACTACACATACAATGAGTTCTCTGGCTATGGCAATGGCGGTGGCTATGGTGACTTTTATTTCAATTTCTTGAACGACGACCAAGGCACTACCGGTATTGGCGACTGGACTTTCACTGCCGTTCCAGCTACTGCTGGCGCTTGGAACAGCCCTTATGCTGAAATTCGCCGTGCCAACACGCTTCTTGCCGCCCTTCCTGGCATCAGCGAAATGACTCCTGCTACAAAGGCTAACTACGAAGGCCTGGCACGCCTCTATCGCGCATGGCAACACTTCAAGTTGGTACGTAGCTATGGCGACTGCTACTGGGTTGACAAGGTGCTCGACACCAACGATACCGACATCCTTTACGGTGCACGTCAGAACCGCAACACTGTGATGGACAAGGTGCTTGAAGACCTCAACTACGCTTGCGCCAACATTAACCAAGAGGAAAATTCCCGCGTAGCCTACAACAAATATGTGGCACTTGCTATTAAGAGCCGTGTATGCTTGTTTGAAGGTACTTACAGCAAATATGTGTTGAAGGACGAAGCTCGCGCCAACACTTACCTCAATGAATGTAAGAACGCAAGTTTGGAAATCATGAATTCAGGCAAGTATGAGCTCAACGCTGACTTTAAGTCAAACTTCGACCAACTCGACCTCAAGGGCAACCCTGAAATGATTATGTACAAGCACTATGTGTACAACGTGCTCGGCCATGGTACAGTGGACTACACTTGCGGTTCTACTCAAGTGCACGGTATGTCAAAAGACGCGTTCGACAGCTACCTCTTCCGCGATGGTAAGCCAAAAGCAACCACCACTTGCGACAAGAGCGAAAACGGTAAACTCGTGAAGATTGATGATCAGTCAGGTTTCGGTGAAGCTTCTTTCATCAACATCGCTGACTTGCTCAAGCAACGCGACCCACGTATGACTGCTCAAGTCGACAGCATTCTCCAATTCCCTGGCTGTGGTTACGCTCGCTTCGGTGGCTCACAATCTACCTCTTCAACTGGTTACGGTGTGCTCCTGTTCGACACCAACGCAATGCCTAACAAGGACCGTCAATCAATCGGTACTAACACCACCGACGCTCCTATCTTCTGGTTGGCTGAAATCTACCTCAACTATGCAGAAGCATGTGCAGAACTTGGCAACATTACCCAAAACGACCTCGACATTTCTATCAACAAGCTCCGCGACCGCGTTAAGATGCCTCACCTCACTACAGCACCAGAAGCTGACCCAGCTAACAACATGGGTGTGAGCAACATCATCTTCGAAGTTCGCCGCGAACGCCGTGTGGAAATGATGTACTGCAACAACGACCGTTACTATTCACTCCAACGTTGGAACCAACTCCAACTCCTCGACACTCAAAAGTATCCTAACCAATGCCGTGGCGCTTACGTAGGCAACTTTGTAGGTAAAGGTGGTATCGACTGGACTCAAGTTACTGTTGATGCTGATGGTTACATCGACTGCAAGAACAACGGTAAAGAACGTGTTTACGACAGCAAGTACAACTTGTTCCCAATCCCAAGCGGACAAAAAACTCTTAACGAGAACATTGGTCAAAACCCAGGTTGGTAATCTGAAAATCATTTGCTCCATCGCCTGTGGCTTCCGGGCCTGAGCGTAGAGCATAACCCAAATACAAGGGCTGCTGGCACCATCGCCAGCAGCCCTTTTTATGTGCGCTTCCTCGGCTGTTTTTTTCCTCGCACAAATCCCGAATTTTTTGCTCACACGGATCCCACGGATCTCACAGTATTGCTTTGTGGGTGGGAAATCTCACGGAGGCTGGGAGAATGGGTGTGTGGGGGGGGTGTCTGATTACTCCGAGTGCTCCGATTACTAAGGCTCACACAAATTCAACGAGATTCAACAAAAATAATTTGTGATAATTTGTGGCTGAGTGGGGCTGAAACATGCCAAAGGCATGTCCCTACGCTATGATGAAATCGCAGCGTTTGAAACGCTTGCTTTTAGATGGAAGTGAGCATGAATGCCATATAGTGAGGGAGGGTGAGCACGTTGTTCTCTCTGCCTATATTGTAGTCACCCACTTTTATTCCGGATTCAATGTGGTATTTCTCTGGGTGGTTGAGCAGTGTTTTCAGAGATTTTGCATTGCCGTTTTTTGCTTTACATTCAACTGGTGTTGATTTCCCTTTGTACCGAATAAAGAAGTCGATTTCAAGACTGTCGGTTTTTTGAAAGTAATAGAGTTGTCTTCCCATTTTTCCAAAGATGTCGGCAATGGCATTCTCAAAGATTGCGCCTTTAAACCCAAACAAATCTCCATTAAGAATATCGAATTGAGTGCCCTCGTCAAGCATACTGATAAACAATCCGGTATCAGCCATATATATTTTAAAATTGTTGTGAATGGCGTTTCCGCTAAACGGAAGTTCGGGAATAGACAGATTGTAGCAGCGGCGCACTATTCCCGCATCTTCAATCCACTGCAGGCTTCCCTTAAAATCTTTGCTTCTCCCTCCCTTTTTGACAATGGAGTATGTGAACTTTTTATTGTCGCGACCCAATTGTCGGGGAATCGACTCAAAGCACTCTCGAATATGTGGTTTATCTTCTGGAAGGGCATATTTCACCATATCGATTTTGTATTCGTCGACTATTTGCCGTTGAACTTTTCTCGTTTGGTTGATGTCGTGTGTGTCAAGAAATGTTTTAATAGCTTCTGGCATACCTCCTACTATTATATATTGTAGGAATAATTCTCGCATTCGATTGTGAATGGCGTCTGGTACAGGAGTTTCATTGACCAAACATTTGTGTAAAAGGTCGAAAACAGGTTTCTTGATGCCGTTAGCCCAAGTCCATTCCTCAAAGTCCATTGGGTACATGTCGATAATGTCCTCAAATCCTACTGGGATAGAGGCTTCCCTGTCGTCTTGTAGGTCGCTTCGGTAACCATTTACGCCCAACAACGACCCCGTGCATATCACATCGTATCGACCATCAAGTTTGAAAAATTTGAGCGACGACCTTGCTTTTGCACAGTCTTGTATTTCGTCGAATATAAGACATGTGTTGTATGGCTCAAATATGGCACTTGGAATAGCCGCAGAAATAGCCACTGTAAGGTAATTAATGTCCAAACTCCCATTAAAGATGGATTTGAGTTGAGGCTGTTGGTGAAAATCAATGTAAATCACCTCCTTGTAATGTTCTTTAGCAAATTTGAGAACAGAACTGGTTTTTCCGCATTGGCGGACTCCTTTTATTACCAGTGGTTTTCTATTTTCAGACTTTTTCCAACTTTGAAAATATGTCTCAATTTTTCGTTTATACATAAGTATTTGAATTTTAATGAGATAGTGATTTTGTTACACTTTTTCGGGCGACTTTTGTGCGAATGTCAACACTTTTTCGGGCGACTTTTGTGTGATTATCAACACTTTTTCGGGCGACTTTTGTGCAAAGTTAGATTTTTTATTGATAATTCCCAAAAATTGCGCTTTTTATTTGGGGATTTCTTGGGGGAAGAAATGTTTTGTTTTTGTGGGGGGATTTTTTGGGGATTTTATAACTTTGTGGGAACTTAGATTAACGGATATAATACATTATTAGTTATAGTATGAAACGTGTGGTTTTGATTTTTGCGCTGATGGTGGTGGTGCTGCCGTTGGCGGCTCAAAATAGTGGTTCTATTTTGGGAAAGTATAAGAAGGCGTTGATTATCGGGGCGCACCCCGACGACCCGGAGTATTGCTGCGGTGGCACGGCGTTGATGCTTCAGCGCACGGGCTGCGAGGTGGTGAATGTGTATCTCACTGGCGGCGAGGCAGGCATTCCAGGCAAGAGTGGCGATGAGGCGAAGGCTATCCGCCAGAAGGAAATCAGCGATGCGTGCGCCATTATGGGTGTGCGCCATGTGCAACTCACGCAGGTGGATGGCGCGTGCGAAATCACCAAGGAGCGCTACGCCGAAATGAAGGCGGTGATTGAGCGTGAAAAGCCTGATGTGGTGTTCACCCATTGGCCCATTGATTCGCATCGCGACCACCGTATTTGTGGCATTCTCACCTACGACGCTTGGAGGCAACTCGGCCATTCGTTCGACCTCTACTACCATGAGGCGATGACGGGGCTGCAAACGCAGAATTTCCACCCCGACACCTACGTTGACATTACCGATGTGGTGGAAACCAAACACAAGGCGTGTCGCGCTCACGCCAGCCAAGAGCCCGACTTTATCCTCGAATGGCACATACCGATGGAGCGTTTCCACGGCGGCGAATACCAGTGCAAATACGCCGAAGCCTTCGTGAAGCAAGTGTGGAACCCCACCACCACCCAAAAATAGCTGGGCTCACACAGATTCAACGAGATTCAACAAAAAAATAATTTGTGGAAATTTGTGCTAATTTGTGGCAGATAGTCACACACGAATTAGCACAAATTCTCACAAATTATTTATTGTGAGTGGGGGATTATTCGTTGTAGATGGCGATTTTTATTACGCCGTCTTCTTTGTTTTCGAAGATGCGGTAGGCTTCCTCAATGCGGCTGAGGGGGAAGCGGTGGGTGATGAGTGGGGTGGTGTCGATTTTGCCCTGCTCGATGAGGCGAAGCACTTCCTCGCAGTCGCAACCGTCAACGCCGCCTGTCTTGAAGGTGAGGTTCTTGCCATACATGTTGGGCAAGGGGAGCACCTGTGGCTCGTTATAGAGGGCCACGACGGTGACGATGGCGTTGGGGCGTGCGCATTGCCATGCCAGAGAGAAAGTGGTGGTTCCGCCAGCCACTTCAAGCACGCGGTCGGCACCGCCATGGTCGCTGTGGCGCATCACGAAGTCCACACATTCGTCGGGCGTGGTGAGCAGCACATCGGGGTAGTGCTTTTGTACGAAGGCGCGACGCTCTTCCGACTGCTCGCACACGATGATGCGCTTGGGCTGCTTCAGCATGGCGCACAGCAGCGTGCAGATGCCAGTGGGGCCTGCGCCGATGATGAGCACGGTGTCGTCGGTGGAAATTTCGCTGATGCGAGCCGCCCAGAATCCCGTGGCGAGCACATCGCCCACGAAAAGCGCCTGTTCGTCGGTCACAGCGTCGGGAATACGGTTCAGGCCTTGCGATGCCAGCGGCACACGCACATATTCGGTCTGTCCGCCGTCGATGCGACAGCCCAGCGCCCAGCCGCCGTGGGGCGAGGTGCAGTTGTTCACATAGCCGTGCTTGCAGAAGAAACATTCGCCGCAGAAGGTCTCCACGTTCACCGTCACACGGTCGCCCACCTTCACGCCCTTCACGTCGGAGCCGATTTCTTCCACCACGCCCACCATTTCATGCCCCACGGTGATGCCCGGCACGGCTCTTGGCACGCTTCCGTGCTTGATGTGGAGGTCGCTTGAGCAAATGCTGCCCAGCGTCACACGCACGATGGCATCGGTAGATGCTTGCAACTCTGGTTTCTGTTTCTCAATTAAGGCAAATTTGCCCTTTTCAATGTATGTGAATGCTTTCATATTGCAAAAGTGATAATTGTGTTTATGCGTTTTGATATTTTGCTCTCACGCCCTTTGGCAAAGTGCTGATAATCAACTGGTGCGACTCGCGGATTATCGCCTCCACCAGTTCGGTGGAGAGCAGCGTGTAGTACACATCGCTCCAGTGCTTCTTGTTCCAGTGGAAGGCAGGTGTGATGGCACCGTAGTGCTCGCGCAACTCGTCGTTGCGTTCGGGAGCCAGTTTGCACGCAAACCTTGTCGTTCCGTCCCATTTGTCGTATTTGCCGCCGCCCAGCCAAAGGCACAGGAAAATTTTCCCCTCCACCCGAAAGGTGACAATGTCGTCGCCAAACGGCTGGTCCTCGGTCACGCCGCAAAGCTTCAGCGTGTATTCTCTAACTTGCTCAATATTCATCATCGTCGTCAGTTTAGCCATGCCACCGCCAAAGGCACACGGATTGCAACTACAAAAATACGCTTATTTCCCCAAATTTCAAACACCCACTTGTGACAGCAATACGCTATAGTGTTAGGGTTTGTAAGGAGAAAAAAGTGAATGAAATGGGGGGAATTGCATCAAGAACGGTAAAAAACAATTAACTTTGTAGTTTGAATGGAGAATTTTAGATTATACAAGCGTGAGAAATTGTGTAGCCACACGGCTATCAATCAGATGTTTTCAAGCGGAAAGAGCGTGATTGCCTATCCGCTCAGGGCTGTTTATCGCATAGGCGAGGCACGGCCAGAGGCTCCGTCGCGCTTTATGATCACCATTCCGAAGAAGAAAATCCGCACGGCAGTGGGGCGTGTGCTTTTGCGCCGTCGCACCCGTGAGGCATACCGATTGAACCGTGCGCTGCTCGTTCCTGCCCTTGCCGAGGCTGGCAAGAGCGTGGATGTGGCGTTTATCTATCTGTCGAAATCTCCTGCCGATTATGCCGTGATTGAGGAGAAAATGCGCGTTGTGCTCGAAAAAATTCAAAAGGCGGCCACCGATGAATGACGGAGCAAATATCCTGGTGCGCCTGTGGCGGCTGGTGCTGAAAGGGCTCGGAATGGTGCTCATACTGCCCATTCGCTTCTATCAGCGGTGCATTTCGCCCCTCACTCCGCCAGCGTGCAGGTTTACGCCCACATGCAGCCAATATGCGGTGGAAGCCATTCGCAAGCACGGCCCGTTTAAAGGCTTTTGGCTTGCCGTGAAACGCATAAGCCGTTGCCACCCTTGGGGCGGAAGCGGTTACGACCCAGTGCCATGATGCTCGATTTCCATACCCACCATCTTCTTGCCACCGATGCGCTGATTAGCGTGTCGCCCACCGATTTTGCTCCCATGCCGGGCAAATGCTACGCTGTGGGCATCCACCCTTGGCACACCGAGGGCGATGCGCAGGCGCAGATGCAAGCCCTTGCCGAAGCGGCGCAGAATAATCAAGTGAAGGCGATAGGGGAGACGGGGCTCGACAGCCTGAGGGGCGCGCCGCTTGAAGTGCAGATGCGCCTGTTTGAACGGCATATCGCTTTGGCGGAAGCCTTGGGCAAACCGCTGGTGATACACTGCGTGCGCATCTCGCAGCAGGTGCTGAAGGCGTGGAGCGAGAGCCGAAAGTGTGTGTCGTGGGCTATTCACGGATTTCGGGGCAACGCACGCGTGGTGGCACCACTGGTGAAGGCTGGGTTCTACATCTCGTTTGGCGAGCGATTCAATGCCGACGCACTTCGCGCCGTGCCGCTCGACCGCCTCCTTGCCGAAACCGACGAAAGCACAATGCCCATCGGACAAATCATCAGCCAACTCGCCACCGCCCTCCAAATGCCAAGCGAACGGCTCGAAAGCATTGTGGCAGCCAACTTGGCGCGAGCATTAAACCTTTGCGACTAAAATTTGTCTATTTGTCGAAGACTTGGCAATAATTTGCTATCTTTGTGAAGTTTATAACTTTTAATACCCGAAACTGATGAAGAAATTATACAACCTATTCACTTTGGCGATGGTGGCACTGATGAGCCTCACTTTCACATCTTGCGAAGATGAGTACATCGCTTCAAGCCTTGAGGGCACTTGGGAAGGCTACACCAATATGCAAGCAGTCTACGACGGCCGTTACTACAACTCCACATACTCTTACGTGGACTTTACCACCGACCCATTCCGATACACTTCGGGCCGAGGTCACTGGGTGGACTATTTCAGCAACGCCCCATGGGACTACCTCGCCAGCCACATCGAATGGCGTGTGCGCGACAAGGTGATTGAAATCTACTTTGTGGAAGACAACTACACTATCTACATCGACAATTATCGCCTGAACGACAGCCGCTTCCAGGGACGCATCTACTGGAACGAATGGACCGACTACACATTCGACCTCGTGCACACCAGCTCGCCACGCTGGGATGACTACGACTACGGCTATTACTACTACGCCCCATCAGCCGACGGCAAATCCTCCCCACAGCGCCCCCAACGCATCCTCCGCTAAACAGAAAGAAGAATTAAGCGAAACGCTATAGCGTTTCGCTATTTTTTTCTTTTAGGAGGTCGCGGATTTCGGTGAGGAGTTTTTCTTCGGGAGAGGGGGTGGCAGGGGCTTCTGGGGCTGGTTCGGGTGCCTTTTTGAATTTGTTGATGCCCTTTACCATCAGGAAGATGCAGAATGCCACAATCACGAAGTCGATCACATTTTGAAGCAGATTGCCGTATTTCATGTTGGCATCGCCCACGGTCAGGCTCAACGATGTGAAGTCGACGCCGCCGGTGAGCATTCCCACCAAAGGCATCAACAAGTCTTCCACCATCGAAGTCACGATTTTTCCGAATGCGCCGCCGATGATTACACCCACAGCCATATCCATCACATTGCCCTTAACGGCAAATTCCTTGAATTCTTTTACAAATCCCATAGTTTGGTTATTATTTTAATGATTAGTTTAAAAAGTGGTGCAAAAGGCTGATTTTCCACCACTTTTACACCTTATAAATATTAAACATTCTTAATTGGGGAAATTTTTCCATTATTTTTTCTATAACAATGACCTCAACCCCAAAAAAATGTATTAATTTTGCAGTTGAAAAAAACAGGAGCGATAAGAACGTCTTGTTTCTCAGCTCCCAAAATTAGTGATTTTACCGCATAAAAGGAAATTTTAAGAGATAATATTATTCATATTTTATTTAATTTTTTAGACGTATTATGACAAAAGTAGCTATTAACGGCTTTGGCCGTATTGGTCGTCTGGCTTTCCGTCAGATGTTTGAAGCTGAAGGTTATGAAGTTGTTGCTATCAACGACCTTACCAATCCAAAAATGCTCGCTCACCTTCTTAAATATGACACTGCTCAAGGTGGTTTCGCTGGCAAGTTCGGTGAAGGCAAGCACACTGTAGAAGCAACTGAAAACTCAATCATCGTTGACGGCAAGGAAATCAAGATTTCTGCTGAACCAAACGCAGCAAACTGCCCATGGGCTGCTAACGACGTAGACGTAGTTCTCGAATGTACTGGTTTCTACACTTCTAAGGAAAAAGCTTCTGCTCACCTCCAAGCTGGTGCAAAGAAGGTAGTTATCTCTGCTCCTGCAGGTAACGACCTCCCAACCATCGTTTACAACGTGAACCACGAAACTCTTACTGCTGACGATAAGGTTATCTCTGCAGCTTCTTGTACTACCAACTGCTTGGCTCCAATGGCTGCTGCTCTCCACGCATACGCTCCAATTCAGTCAGGTATCATGTCAACTATCCACGCTTACACTGGCGACCAAATGATTCTCGATGGTCCTCAACGTAAGGGTGACCTCCGTCGTTCACGCGCTGGTGCTTGCAACATCGTTCCTAACTCAACTGGTGCTGCTAAGGCTATCGGTCTCGTAATTCCTGAACTCAACGGTAAGCTCATCGGTTCTGCACAACGCGTTCCAACTCCAACTGGTTCTACTACTATCCTTATCGCTGTTGTTAAGGGTGAAGATGTAACTGTTGAAGGTATCAACGCTGCTATGAAGGCTGCTGCTAACGAAAGCTTCGGTTACAATGAAGACCAAATCGTTTCTTCTGACATCATCGGTATGAAGTTCGGTTCACTCTTCGACGCAACTCAAACTATGGTTGCTAAGATCGCTGACGGTCTCTATGAAGTACAAGTAGTTTCTTGGTACGACAACGAAAACTCTTACACTTCTCAAATGGTACGTACTATCAAGTACTTCTCAGAAATCTAAGAAACAGCTTGATTTTACCACAATAAATTAAGGGCACGCCTCACACAGGCGCGCCCTTTTTTATTTAAGGTGATGCTTCGGGAGCACTCAGAGCACTCTGAACCCTCAGAATAATCTGGGCTATCGTCTTAACTTCTTAACTTCTTCAACTCCTTAACTTCTTAACCTCTAATCTCTCTCTTAACATTTTTTTTGAAAAAAAAGTTGGAAAAATTTTGGTATTATTGAAAATGATTGTAATTTTGTAATCGTTACAAATATATAAATAATTAAATTATTCGTGAACACTGCAAAACAACAACTCGTGAACCATGGCGTGCATCCCTCGGTGCAGCGCATCGCTATCATGAAGTATCTCATGGAGCATTGCACTCATCCCACTGTGGACACTATCTACACCGACTTGCTACCCATCCTCCCCACGCTTTCGCGTACCACAGTATATAACACACTTGAGCTGTTTTGCGAAAAGAATGCGGCAATGTCGCTCACCATCGATCGTCGCAACATTCGCTACGACGGCTGCGTGAAGCCCCACGCGCACTTTATGTGCAATGGCTGCGGAAGGGTGTTTGATGCGGAAATCAATGAGCATGTGCGAGCGCACCTCTACGACAGCGACCAGTATGCCGTGGAGAAAGTGGAACTCAACTTTAGCGGGCTGTGTCCGGAGTGCCTCGAAGAAAAGAAAAAGTTACAGTAAAAAAGAAATAACAAACAAATAAATAATTACAACTAATTCACTACAATTATGGCTAAAAAATGGATTTGCACAGTTTGCGGTTATGTGCATGAAGGTGAAACCGCTCCCGAACGTTGCCCACAATGTGGAGTTCCAGCAGATAAGTTTAAACTCTTGAACGAGGAAGGTATTCAATTCGCTTGCGAACACGAACTTGGCTCTGCTAAGGGCGTTGACGAAGAAATTCTCCAAGGTTTGCACGACAACTTCATGGGCGAATGCACCGAAGTGGGTATGTATATCGCTATGAGCCGCCAAGCCGACCGCGAAGGTTATCCTGAAATCGCTGAGGCTTTCAAGCGCTACGCTTGGGAAGAAGCAGAGCACGCTGCTAAGTTTGCAGAATTGCTCGGCGAAGTGGTTTGGGACACCAAGACCAACGTTGAAAAGCGTATGATGGCAGAATCTGGCGCTTGCGAAGGTAAACTCGCTATCGCTAAGAAGGCTAAGCAACTCAACCTCGACGCTATTCACGACACCGTACACGAAATGGCTAAGGACGAAGCGCGTCACGGCAAGGGCTTTGAAGGCTTGTTCAACCGTTACTTCAAGAAATAATCATATCTTATCAAAATCAGTATCATCATGAAAGAACTAAAAGGTACAAAAACCGAAAAAAACCTGATGGAAGCCTTCGCTAGCGAATCACAGGCTCGTAACAAGTACACTTACTTTGCCTCAAAGGCAAAAAAAGATGGCTATGTGCAAATTGCAGCTCTCTTTGAAGAAACTGCCAACAACGAAAAGGAACACGCTAAACTGTGGTTCAAACTCCTTGAAGGCGGTGCTATAAAGGGAACTCTTGAAAACCTCAAGGCTGCCGCTCAAGGCGAAAACGATGAGTGGACCGACATGTATCCACGTATGGCAAAGGAGGCTCGCGAAGAGGGCTTCGAAGAAATTGCCAACATGATGGAAGGTGTGGCTGCTATCGAAAAAGAGCACGAAGAGCGCTACCGCAAACTGCTGAAGAACATCGAAGACAAGGTGGTGTTCTCACGCGATGAGGAATGTATCTGGCAGTGCGCCAACTGTGGTCATATCCACGTGGGCAAGCAAGCCCCAGAGGTGTGCCCAGTATGCAACCACCCACAAGCTTACTTCCAAATCAAAGCCGAAAACTATTGATGATCACGATTTTCAATTAAGCGTCTAAGAAAAAAGAAAGCCGATTACAATGCGAATCGGCTTTCTTTTTTTTATCATTTTAGAGGGCGATTAGGAGCACTCGGAGGCTTAAAAAATCTAATTTCTAACCTCTAATTTCTAACCTCTAATTTCTAATTTCTAATTTCTAATCTCTTACTTCAGCTTTTTTAGGAGTTTTTCGATGCGGCGGTGGCTTTGCACGAGGCGGCCCCAGGGGATGCGACCGTTTTTCACGTTTTTCACAATCAGGTCAACGAGTCGGAAAGGGCGGTCGGCTTCAAAGCCGGTGTTGATGTTGTTGCCTACGCAGAGCAGGTCGCAGCCAGCGTTGATGGCAAGCACGAGGGCGTTTTCGATGTCGTATTTCTTGATGATGCCCTCCATATACATATCGTCGCTCACCACCACGCCATCGTAGCCCAGCTGCTTGCGGAGCACACCGTCGATGGTCTTGCGTGAGAGCGTGGCAGGGTGTTCGGGGTCGATGTTGGCGTTGATGATATGTGCCGTCATCACCATATCCACCTTGCCCTTCTTGATCAGTTTGCGGAACGGTTCGAGTTCGGCAGGGGTCCAAGTGTCGGTCACGTCAACGAATCCCCAGTGCGAGTCGCCCAAGGCGTTGCCGTGTCCGGGGAAATGCTTCACCACATTGAGAATGTGGCGGCGGTGCATCTCGTCGATTTGAATGCCAGCCTGACGCACAATCACATCGGCATCGGAGCCAAAACTACGGTGGAGCTTGCCGATAGGCGGACACTCAGGATTGAGCACGTCGAGCACCGGGGCGAGATTCAGATTCACGCCGCTCGAAGCCAGTTGTTCGGTCATCAGCCGTGCGTAATGCTTTGTGGTGTCGCGATTGTCGAGATTGCCCAAATATTCTGCTTCGGGCAGTTTCTCATATCCGTAGGCAGGTTTCAGACGCTGCACACGGCCACCTTCCTGGTCGGCGGCGATAAGCAAAGGATAGTCGGCAAAGGCTTGCAGGTCGGCAGTGAGTTTGGCGAGCTGCTGGTGCGAAGTGATATTGCGCGAGCCCAGTTTCGCGGTGCCCGTCAAGTCGATGTCAAACAGCACGATGCTGCCCACCTTCAGGTCACGGATATAGCGTGCCGCATCGCTTTCGGCATCCACGGTGTTGCCCTTAAAGCCCACCATCAGCATTTGTGCGGCATAACGGCGCAGTTGTTCATCGCTCGGAATTTGAGCCTTGATAGCAGACGCCGCCATCAGCACGGCGGCGAGTGAAAGAAAAAGTTTACGTTTCATAAGTAGTTGGTAGTTAGTAGGAAATGGAAAAAAAGTCTAATAGTCGGAGCGTGCTGAAGCGGTTGCTTGCGCTGTTCGCGTTCGTGTTGACTGTTAGACTCTTTTTATACTCTTATATATTACTGTGCGGCTTTTTAGTCGAAGAAGTGGAAGAAGAAATAGCAGGCTATCCACTCGTAGCGCACGCTCTGTGCGTAGCCAATAATCTTCTTGTCGGCATTGTAGATTTTGCCGCTGCGGTCGATGTTGCCCAAAATGCGGCTCTCGCCGTCGCGCACGGTGCCATCGTTGAGGATATAGCCAATGCGCTCATTGTCGTTGTTGTAGATTTGCAGACCCTTGATAAGTCCGATTTGCTTGCTGTTTTTGTTACGAATCACCCCATCGCGGTCGAAGAAGCCGATAGGGCGTGAATCGTTGTCGCGCACTGTGCCATTAGGCGAAATGCGACCTATGTTGTGATGGTTGGCATCGCGGATAGTTTGCGCCCCAGCCTGTGGAGCGAAATTAGCCGTGAGAGCCATCAGCAGCACCATCATTATGAATCTTAAAGCCTTCATCGTTTTATGAGTTATTAACCATCTGCAAAGGTAAAGCAAAAAAAATTAACTACCAACTCACTTCACCTTTTACACCCTCTTTGACTCCCCACCACCCCCAAAAGTTTAATTTCGTGTTTTAGAAATATGGTGAGAATGAGCAGACTTAGTAGTTATTTTCGGGTAATTATTTTTGCAAATCACGGTGGATTTGTGGATTTTGAAAAAAAAGTGTACCTTTACAAATTAAGGTTCGCACATGATTGCAAGCGAAGTTCTGAAAAATTCAAAAATAGGAGCAGGTATTTATTCATAATCGTATAATTAGGTATGATACTATCATCTTTCAGCTACAAAGAGTCGGGGTGGGAGCTTGTAGAGCTTGCCCCACTGAGTTCGGTGAATTTGCTTGTTGGAAAAAATGCCACAGGCAAGTCGCGTTCTTTAAGAGCTATTCACAATATCACAACTTTTCTTCAGATGAAAGATTACTTGATGGACTCTCGCTCATTTGAGGCTAATCTAACATTTATCTCACAAGAGGCGGGTGACTGGAAATTGGAGTATTCCTTTAAGATTAATGAAGGAGTGGTGGAGAAAGAAGTGCTTACTGTGGGTGATGAGACCTTTATTACGCGCAGCAAAACAGGTGTGAAGTATAAGGATGAAACGATTAATCCACCTTCCGATAAACTTGTGGCTCAAATCCGCCGTGATAAAGACCAATTTCCTGAGATAGAAATGCTGATGCTTTGGGCAGAAGGAGTGATTTTTGTGAATTGCTCAGAGATAAATTCCCACACGTTACCCGATACGGGTAAAGTGCAGAATGTGTATTCGTTCAACCATTTGGTTGACTCTTTGTCGGCAACCGACCATAAGATGGTTTTAAATCATGCGCAAACATTAGGATTCAACATATCGAGCATCAAAACCGTGGAAGCGGTGAAAGGTGTAAGACTTGTGCAAATTAAAGAGAAATCGGTGGCAAACGAGATGATTGATGCGCAATTATCGAATGGTATGCTGCGAACACTTTATCTTCTCTGCTTCGCATCGGTAATGAAGCACAATAAGAAATTGAGTATGCTTCTCATCGACGACCTCGGCGAGGGGCTTGACTATCGCCGCTCTGTGGCTTTGGGAAAGATTATTTTTGATGATTGCAAGCAAAATGGTGTGCAGCTCATAGTGTGCTCTAACGATGCGTTTTTAATGGACATCGTGGATATAGACCACTGGCAGGTGCTTAGCCGAAAGAATAGCAGGGTGACCACCATCAATTCACAAACACACCCTGGCTTGTTCAGAGAGTTTAGGATGACGGGGTTGAGTAACTTTGATTTGTTTTCTTCAGATCTCATAGATAGCTATTTGAAAAGAGAGGGAAAATGAAATATGCAGTTTATGTAGAGGGGAAAGCAGAACTTCTGTTTGTGGCAGACGTGCTGGCGAAATATTCCAACTACGACCCTATGGTTGTAGGGTTTAGGTGCATTAATCTGAACGACGACAGTTTTGAGTATGTTCAGTTCCCAATGCAGGGCGATGTGGAAACTTCGCGTGATTTCTACCAAATCGTGAATGTGAATAATGATGGTTTGGTGATTTCAAAGCTCAGGAAAGACATTCCCAACCTCGTTAAGCAAGGATACGAAATTATTGTTGGGTTGCGAGATGTGTTTAGTGCCGACTATAAGTTGCTTTGTACTCATCAGCAAGTTAATATGGAGCTTATCAGTGAAATGCATGAAGTGCAGTCTGGCCAGTTGAATGTGGTAGAGGGTGCAGATGTGCGTCTGCATTATGCCATTATGGAATATGAAACGTGGATGATGGCTCTAATGGGCAATTATGTAAGCTCAAAAGGTGGCGATTTTGCTAAAATTCTTGAAAAGATTGGTATTGATTCGGATTCGGATTTTGAGCAGGAAATTTATCACCCCTACAACAAAGTGCAGGATGTATATAAGGCTGTGAACGAACGCTACGGCAAGCACGAGAGCGACCATTTAGCGTTTTTGGCTTCGGTGTTGGTCGCAGATTATGAGAAGTTGCGCCATTCGGGGCGATGTGCGTCGTTTAAGCACTTTATTGACAGTTTGCTTTTAAATAATAACTAATAAGCTTTTATAGATATGAAACGGATTGGATTGTTGGTTTTGGTCGGTGTGTGGTCGGTTTTGGGCTTTGCGCAGGAGTGTGTGAAGGATAGCGTGCAGATGGATTTGAGGCAGGCGTTTGAGCAAGTGGCGGCATTGGAAGGGTTTGAGGCGCTTTCGCAGAGTGATGTGGAAGGCATCACCGGATTCCAGTTGGGCAAGTGCGAGGGCACAGTCCACGGCAACGCCAGCCATCGCGACGAGGTGCTCCAAATTTTTTCCGCACTGCCAGCCGATGCGCTCTACAGCGAAGAAGTGACCAGCAAAAACAAAATCACCCGCTTCTATATCACCACCGATGAGCAGGGCAAGAGCAGTATGCTCTATGCTTTCGTGGGGCTCGGCGGCAACGACCTGATTGTGATTCTTTACGAAGATGGCGATTTGAAGAAATACCGGGAAATAGCCGACAAAATCAAATAGGCGCCCGCGGGCAATATCTACACTTTACGCAACCGTGCTGAAAAAAATCACATTTTTTTGGTGCGGTTGCGTAATGCTTTGTGGGGTAGGGCATCTTTTTTCGGAAAATATCATTAACTTTGCACGAATATAGGCTTTTGCGAAAGGATTATACAAGTGATATACGCATTTTGGTATATCAATGGGCTTTTGCAAGAGCTCAAAAGGCATTTTCGTTAAACGGATAATAAATAAAAAATCCAAAATAAAGTGAAAAAGTACAGACTTATCGACAACGTGATCGGTTGGCTCGTGTTTGTGGTGGCAGCAATCACTTATCTGCTCACCATTGAGCCTACTGCGAGCTTCTGGGACTGCCCGGAATTTATTGCTCAGGCATTTAAGAGTGAGGTGGGACACCCCCCCGGCAACCCCATCTTCATTCTTGTGGGCCGCTTTGCCGCCAACTTTGCTGGTGGCGATGTGATGGCGGTTTCGAAGTGTGTGAATGCCATGTCGGCGCTGCTGAGTGCCGCCACCATCCTGTTCCTGTTCTGGACCGTGACCCACCTTGTAAAAAAACTGGTGGTGAAAGACGGCGAGGAAGACGGCATGACGCTCACCCAATACCTCGTGGTGATGGGCAGTGGCGTGTGTGGTGCATTGGTTTACACATGGAGCGACACCTTCTGGTTCTCTGCTGTTGAGGCTGAGGTTTACGCATTCTCATCGTTCTGTACCGCCCTTGTGGTGTGGCTGATGCTCAAGTGGGAAGACCAAGCCGACGACCCTCGCAGCGACCGCTGGATTATCCTCATCGCTTATGTGTTTGGTTTCTCGCTGGGTGTGCACCTGCTCAACCTGCTCTGCATTCCAGCCCTTGCGCTCATTTTCTACTACCGCAAGTGGAAAGAAACCACCGTTAAGGGATCGCTTATCACGCTGCTCGTATCGTTTGCCGTGATTGTGGCTATCCTCTACGGTCTGGAACCAGGCTTCGTGGAACTCGGTGGCTACTTCGACCTCCTTTTCGTGAACACCTTCGGCATGTCGTATAACTCAGGTGTGCTCTTCTACGCATTCCTCACGCTTGCCATCTTCTCATGGGCTATCTATGAAATCTACAAAGGCACCAACGCCACGCTCATGCGCGTATCGTTCCTGCTCGCCATCGTGATTTCGGGTATGCTCTTCATTGGCGACAACTTGCTCATTCCACTGGTGCTCGTTATCGCCCTCGCTGTGTATCTCTTCAAATTCATGAAGAAGGTGCAACGCCGCATCATGGCTAACATTCTCATTAGCTCGCTGATGATTTTCATCGGTTTCTCATGCTATGCGCTGATTATTATCCGCTCAAGCGCCAACTTGCCATTGGACGAAAACTCGCCCAACACTATGTTTGCGCTCAACAGCTACTTGAGCCGTGACCAGTATGGCAAAACTCCATTGCTCTACGGCCCCGTATATACCGCCGGCTCTCCACAATACCAGAGCAACAGCCAGGGCATGGCTTCCACTCGCTTCAAGAAAGGCGCCAAGCAATGGGCGCGCGTGGTGAAGACCTCGGCGGACCAGCCTGACCAATATGTGGGCACTGGCTACGCAAAAGATCCTGTATATCCAAGCGAAATGAATATGCTGTTCCCTCGCATCTGGTCGACTGCCCATGCAAACTACTACAACACATATTTCGACACCGAGAACAAGCCATTCAGCGAAACCCTCGCCACCATCATCGTGGATGAGAACGGCAACCCCGATACCCGATTCAACCAGTCGCAACAAATGCTTCCAAAGCCATCGTTCTTCAACAATATCGAGTTCTTCCTGGGTTATCAGCTCAACTACATGTATATGCGCTACTTCCTGTGGAACTTCGCAGGTCGCCAGAACGATGTGCAGGGCTTGAACTGCGAAATGGGCGATGTGACCCGTGGCAACTGGATTACCGGTTTCAACTTCTTGGACAACGCCCGCCTCGGCGACCAAGAGTTGCTTCCTGCTGAATATGGCAAGGAAAACAAGGGACACAACGTGTTCTACTGCCTGCCTCTGTTGCTCGGCATCATCGGCTTGCTGTGGCAAGCATTTGCCGGCAAGCGCGGCATTGAGCAATTCTGGGTGGTGTTCTTCCTGTTCTTCATGACAGGTATCGCCATCGTGCTCTACCTCAACCAACCACCATTGCAACCTCGTGAGCGCGACTATGCCTACGCTGGCTCATTCTATGCCTACGCCATCTGGGTGGGTATGGGCGTGGCAGGCCTGTGGAGCTTTGTGGTGAAGCTGCTCAACCGTGGCAAGAAGGCTAAGAACGAGGCTGAGGCTGAAAAGCTCTTTGCTGAGGCTGCTGCCACCACTCCATCGAAGGCGATGGCATTTGTGGCTGTGGCTATCGGCCTGATTGTGCCATTGCAGATGGTGAGCCAAACTTGGGACGACCACGACCGCTCATATCGCACCGCCGCACACGACTTCGGCATGAACTACCTGTCGAGCCTTGATGAAAACGCTATCATCTTCACCAATGGCGACAACGATACATTCCCACTGTGGTATCTCCAGGAAGTGGAAGGCTACCGCACTGATGTGCGCGTGGTAAACTTGAGCTACCTCTCCACCGACTGGTACATCGCACAGATGCAGCGCGCTGCCTACAAGTCGGCTCCACTGCCAATGATGGCCGACTCGCTCAGTTACGCCTACGGCAACCGTAGTGGCACCACCATCGAAGACGATGGTCTCTTCAACATCCTTTCAGTGACCGACGCGTTGAAGAAATTCTACGCTGCCGATGCCGAACGCGATGAAGACGGCATCGTGCGTGGCAAACTCGAAAGCGGCAAGTTCTTCATCAACTCAAATGCCGATGCCGCCGTTAAGGCTGGCGTGATTTCGGCTGGTATGCGTGACTTGGCAGAAGACCAACTCAACATTCCATTTGCCGACGCACACCAGAACGGTTGGGCTTCAGCAAGCGATATGATGATGCTCGACCTCGTGAACGCAAGCATCACCCAAGGCTGGAAGCGTCCTGTTTACTTCGCTTGCACCGTGAGCGACGACATGTACGCAGAGTTCGCTCCATATTTGCAACTCACCGGTATGGCTTACCAACTCACTCCTCTCCGCACCCAAAACTACGGCGACGAGATTGTGGCAAACACCGACAAGATGTATAAGAATGTGACCACCAAATTCCGTTGGGGCGGTCTCGACACGCCAGAAGGCCGTGCCGGCAAAATCTACCTCGACGAAACTGTACGTCGCATGGTCAACACCACTCGCACTATGATGATTACGCTCGCCAACAGCCTCGCTGACGAAGCCACAGCGGCACAAGATGCGAAGAAGGATGGCAAGGCTACTATCTATGGCGAGAACGTTGACAAATTCTTCGCCGACCGCGTGGCCAAGGCTGAAAAGGTGCTTGCGCTCATGCAAGACAAGATGAGCGAAAAGGCTTGCGCATACTCGTTCAACAACCGTATGCAGATGGCCCGCGTTTACGAATCGCTCTACCAGCTCACCAACAAGGAGGCATATCGCAAGTCGGCTATCGCGCTCGTTGAGGGTGATTTGATGCAGTTCAGCCAATACGCCGTGTTTGCTCAACGCCTGAGCGAGAAATATCCAATGCTCAGCACTTGCAACATCGACAATTACTTGGCTCACAGTTATCTGCCACAGTTGCTGATGTTCTACGAGCAAATCAACAAGGCTGGCTATCCAGCAATGCTGAAGAAGTTGGCAGCTAAGGGCGTTGACACCCGCGCCGTGCAAGCCTCCATTCAGATGATGCTTCAACAGCAATCGCAGCCACAGCAGCATCAGGAAGATGCCGCACCTGCCGATTCCACCATGCCTGAAGGCTTTGCCGACAGCGGCTTGGTGGGAATGCTTGGTGGCTTGCCGAACGATGAAGAAGAATAAAACGATTTGATTATATCACCATAAAGGGCGGAGTTTTAGGGCTGCCGCCTTTTATGGTTTTTTTATCAACTGAAAAATCCTCTTTTCTATAGTTATGATGGGTATCAAACGCTATCTTAATCGCCTGGTGGAGCGTCCGCCATTGCTGTATCGAATGTTGTTCCCCGAAACGGTGTGGCGTCTGCATTTCAAGCCTCGCACCGTGTATCTCACTTTCGACGACGGACCTATCCCCGAAGTCACCCCCTGGGTGCTCGACACGCTCGACCACTACGGTGTGAAAGCCACATTCTTCTGTGTGGGCGAAAATGTGCAGCGCAATCCCGAACTGTTTCAAGAGTTGCTGCGCCGTGGCCACAGCGTGGGTAATCACACGATGAACCACATGCAGGGCGCAAAGGTGAGCACGAAGGTGTATCTCCACAATGTGTTTCAAGCCAACGAACTGATACATTCGTCGCTGTTCCGACCGCCACACGGCTTGCTCCGCTGGGCACAGTCGAAGGTGCTGCGCTCGCGCTTCGCCATCATCATGTACGACCTCGTGAGCCACGACTACAGCCGCAAGCTCACCGGCGAACAGGTGTTTGAGAATGTGAAGCATTTTGCGCGCAACGGCTCCATCATCGTGTTTCACGATTCGCTGAAAGCAGAAAAAAATATGAAATATGCGCTTCCCCGCTCCATCGAGTGGCTACGCAATGAAGGTTACGAATTTGCAAAAATCCCAATGTCGCATAGGTGATGACATCAAGGCTGAGGCGCTTCGCCTGGGCTTTGATGCTGTGGGGTTTGCCCATGCCGCTCCTGTGAGTCATGAGGCAGCCAAGGCATTCACGCAATGGATTGCCGAAGGCAAGCACGACTGTATGCAGTGGGCTACCAACTACACCGACTTGCGGCTCGACCCCACACGCCTTGTGGAAGGTGCGCAAACGGTGATTTCGCTGGCGGTGAACTATCTGCCGCAACAAATCCAAGAGGCTGATGCACCGCAGGTGGCACGCTACGCCTATGGCTCCGACTATCACGAGGTGGTGCGCGACATGGCGCGCCAGTTGGCGGCGTATATCAAGGAATGCACTGGGCACGAATCGCGTGTGTGCGTGGACAGTGCGCCCATTCTCGAACGCTACTGGGCGCAGCAGGCTGGATTGGGGTTCATCGGGCTCAACACGCTGCTCATTATCCCCCAGCGTGGCTCGTTCTTCTTCCTGTGTGAATTGGTGACCACTCTGCCGCTCATCCCCGACGCACCTTGCACCCTCACCTGTGGCGACTGCCACGCTTGCGAGCGCCGTTGCCCTGGTGGCGCATTGAGCGGAGGCGTGCTCGATGCCGCCCGATGCCTATCGTGCCAAACCATCGAAAACCGCTCCGAGCAGCTCCCTGAATGGGTGAACGAGAAAATAGGGAATCACCTCTACGGCTGCGACGAGTGTCAAATCGCTTGCCCCCACAATCGCCACGCCACCCCCACGGCGCACCCAGAATTTCAAGCCAGAGAGGGCGTGCTACACCTCACCACCCAACAAGTGCTCAGCATGACGCAGGAGCAATTCTCCGCCACCTTCCGCCACAGCCCCATCAAGCGCGCCAAACTCGCCGGCCTCCGTCGCAATGCCCACCTCCTAAAAAAGAAGTAAAAAAAGGATTTTTTGAGGGTTAATTAAAAAGGTCGTCGAGTAGCACTTGGTTGTTGACGATTGATGAGTGTTTGCCTTGCTTTACTCCGTAGGTGGTTACGAAAGTGTTGCTAATTCCTTTTTTGCACTTGGTGGCGACGCAGAAATCAGCCATACGGTTACGCAATCGCTCGGCGTATGCTTTTGTGATTTCAAAAGGAGCGTTGCTGAATTTCATTTCGCAGAGGTTCACAATGCGGTCGGCACGGTCGATGATGAGGTCGATTTGTGAGGTTTCGTTTTTCCATTGCGAAACCGAAGAGGCAATGCCGCTGATGCCCAAGGCATCCTTGATTTGGGGAAGATGCACAAGGCAAAGGAGTTCGAAACTGAAGCCTTGCCATGCCGAAACCGATGCCGAAAGCATATTGTTTGACCACCATTTCGGGTCCATATCACGGTTGTTGGCAATGTATTTAAAGTAGAAAAGTGTGTAGAAGTCGATAAGGCGGTAAGTCAATCCTCGCACCTTTTTCCCGTATTGTTGATAACATTCAATAAAACCACACTTCTCAAGATTGTTGAGGTATTGCGTCAGGGCACTGCTCTTGATTTTTGTGTTTTCTGCAATCTCGGCGCGTGTGAGCCCTTTGCGTTTTCGAGCGAGTGCTTCAACGATTGCCACATATAACTGTGCGTTGGAGAAAAGGGCGTGATAGAGTTCGCCAAATTCCAGTCGGAGTGATGCGTTGCGTGAGAAAAACAGTTCATCAACATTTTGTGCAAAACTTTTGCTTGTGTCAAGCAGACTGAGGTAAAAAGGCACACCACCCAGCACCATATAGGTTTGGGCGATTTGGAAGCGGTCCCAGTGTGCTCCTGCGCAAGTGAGATATTCTTCAACCTCTTTGAGCGAGAACGGCTCCAATACTATCTGTTTGGTGATGCGGGCGTGAAGCCCGCCTTTGTTTGCCACAAGTTTGTCGTTCATCCACGATGTGGCAGAACCGCTTGCAATGAGCATCACGTCGTCTTGGAGTGCGCCCCAACTGTTCCAAAAGTATTCCAATGCCTCCACGAAATCTGATTTTGCGGCATCAATCCAAGGCATTTCGTCGATGAAGATGATTTTTCGCTTGCCATCCTTTGAGGCGATGCCTTGCAGCAGTTCCTGCAATGCCTCAAACGCTTCAAACCAGTTCGCAGCGGTGGTTGCAGCGGTGGGTTTGTAGCCGTATTGCCTTAGGGCAAGGCTAAACTTGTGCAGTTGTTGAGTGGTGGTCAGGTTATGCCCACCAGTGTAATAAAAAGCGTATTGGTCGGCATACACGCTGTTCACCAGAAAGGTTTTTCCGATGCGTCGGCGGCCAGTCACAATCACAAACTCTGCTCTATCAGATGTGTAGCAGCGATTCAGTTCGTCTATTTCGCGCTCTCTTCCTATTAATTTGCCCATCACGTTTTTTGCTTTTTTGGTTTGACACAAAGATAGATAAAAAAATCGAGATAATTTCAGAAAATGTGGATAAATTGAAATTATCTATATCAGAAAGCGTAGATAATTTCAGAAAACGCGAGTAAATTGAAATTATCTACCACAAAAAGCATAGATAATTTCAGAAAATCCCATTTTTGTGGTTTTTTTTGCGGTACTGAAAAAATCATCTTTCAGCAGTCGCCCCATCCCCACCCTCCCCACAAAAATCCGCCTCCCAATACCGAGATAAGTCAACGAGCACTCGGAGCACTCATACAATAAGAAATAAAGAACACCAATTAAATCCATTACAACCCGATTTACACCAATTATTATTTTCGGTGTTAATAGGATTTAAATGGATTTAATCGGCTTTTTATGCCATCGTGGTCAGAGCTAAAGGTGCCGTCTTAACTTCTTTAACTTCTTAACTTCTTAACTTCTGAGTTTAATTTCTTTTCTCTCACTGGGGTGATATTGCTGTTTTTTTGGTCATTATCTGCAATGAGGGTGGAAAAACGGTGAATGTGTGATTTTTGCAACGGAAAAAATGATTAACTTTGCCCCCACAATCAAAATACATATATAATTATGAAAAGAATTTTATCTATTGCAATTATAGCCATCATGGCACTTGCCAACGTGGCTCATGCGGAAGAGAACAAGGGCGGAAATGTGGAGTTTGAAATCACAGGTGGTGTGCAGGCCGCTACTATTAGCTATGGCACCATCGTGTCGCGTGTGGGTTTCCATGCCGGTTTGCGTGCTTCGAAAGACTTCAAGTTCTTTACCCCAGAAAACGCTATCTACGGCAACGTGGCTGCGCTGATTTCGCTCAAGGGCGGTAAGCTCGAAAACGATGAGGGCAAAACCGTTTACAATCCCTACTATCTCGAAATCCCTATCCACGCTGGTTATAGCCACGTTATCAGCGAGAACGCCAAGTTCTACTACGAAATGGGCCCATACTTCGCTGTGGGGCTTTTCGGTAAGACCGACGACAAGACCGTGTTCGACGACCTCAACTTCCGTCGCTTCGACTTCGGTTTGGGCTTGCGTACGGGCGTTGACTTCTACAAGCACCTCTCACTGGGCTTGGGCTACGATGTGGGCTTGGTCAACGTGCAGAAGGGCACAGGAGCCAACAAAAACTTCTATGTGTCGGCTGGCTATAAGTTCTAAAACGAATATTCCATAACACCAACGATAAGGGCTCGGAACGCAGCGTTTCGGGCCCTCGTTACATTTTGGCGTTGCCATAATTACCGTTTTGGTGGTATCTTTGGCACTATTGTTAAACCTCTTCGACAATTCGCCGTCTAATCCGCGACGTAATAAGAAATGACAAAATGATTTGAAACTTAATTTTTTAGCATGAAAAAAGAACGTAAAAAATCTCGTGCCCTTACAGCGTGGGCTGTGATAGTGGCTGTTGTGTCTATGGTGCCGATGCTGGTATCGTGCCAAAAGCCTCTGCCCACACCTGAAGGTAAGCCCCTCGACCGTGTGCAGCTGATGACTGCCACAGGCGAACTGGCAACTGTGGAATACACCGTGTCGAAAATCATCAAGGCAAAAGACTGCACTTGGTGGAAAATTGGCGAAAAGCGTGTGCTTTTCAAGTGCAACGCCTATCTGCAAGCGGGCGTTGACATGGCTGGCTACGACGACAGCAAAACACGCATCGACTCGTCGGCAATGGCAATCACCGTCACGCTGCCAAAAGTGAAAATCCTCTCGTGCCGTATGCCTTTCGAGGAAATCCGACTTGTGGAAAGCGAAGCCACAGGCTTCCGACACCAGTTCTCGGCAGAAGAGCGACAACTCCTGCTCCAGCAGGGCGAGCAGTCGATTCTTGCCGATGTTGACAGTGGCAAATACGCCATCCTTGCCGATGCCGAGCGCAACACTCGCATCTTTTTCGAGCGTATGCTCACCCGATTGGGATATAAAAGTGTAACCATTAAATTTGAGAAATGATGTTTAAACTCACAAAAAATATAGCTTCCACAGTGCTCTCGCTTGCCATCGTAGGCATGGTGTATCTGTTCGTGGCCGACACCTATAAGTGGTGGCCATTTGAGAGCGTGACCGAAACTGTGAAAATCGACGAAACACCCAACGTGGTGACCGAAATCCGTGGCATCAAGAAGTTTACCACAGCGTGCTACTATGGCGATGTGACCATCTCAAAGGAGAAGGCGAGCGACAACTGGCTGAAGAACCTGCTTCGCCAGCGCGACCGCATCTGCCTCATTGGGCGTGGCACCATTCGTGCCGGCTACGATTTTGAGAAACTCCCAGCCGACGCGGTGAAAATCAGTGGCGACACCCTGCGTGTGAAACTTCCCCCAGTGGAGGTGCTCGACACCATCTGCAACCCGAAAGACTGCGAGGTGTTTATCGACGACGGCAACTGGCCCCACGACCGGGTGCAATCGATTCACGCCGACCTGCAAAACGTGCTGGTGGACGATGCTTTGAAATGCCACATCATAGCCAAGGCATCAAAATCAGGCAAAGCCCAACTCCAAAAACTCTTCAAATCTTTCGGCTTCACCACCGTAATCCTCACCTAACCAAATTTCCCCCCTCGCCCATCTCCACGTCATCATCACACGCCAACGCTATAGCGTAAGGGCGTGTGATGATGACGGCTGAGAAAAATGAGATTTTTTGCAAATTTGTGGGCAAAATCTTGAATATTAGCGAGAAAGTTTATAACTTTGTGCCGATTTTAACGTGAAAATTGTAGAGTAATGGCGTCATACAAGTTGCCACTTAAGTCTTTGTCGATTGGTGTTCAGGAGTTTAACTACCACTTGAACGCTGCTTTTTTCAATGATATAGAAGCCACAGATGTGCGTGAAGCCAGCGTGGATGTCGTTGTGAAAGTTGACCGCAAAGACGACTCGATTTATCAATTATCGTTTGAGTTTGGCGGTGAACTCACTATTCCATGCGACCGCTGTCTCGACGATATGCGGCACACCGTTGATGCGACCTATGATTTGACCGTGAAGGAAGGGGAAGAGTACGACGATAGCGACGATGAAGTGCTCGTGATACCTGGCCACTGGCGTGAGCTTGATTTGACTCCGCTAATGCGCGACACTGTGTTACTCACCATTCCTATTATGCACGCGCACCCCGAAGGGGAGTGCAACGAGCAGATGCTCGACCGTCTGGAGCAGATGCGCGCGGTGAACATCACCGACGATGAGCAGCTGCACGAGGCAGAGGGCGGCATCGACCAAGAAGTGAATGCAAACAAATCTTCGGAAGACGACGACATCGACCCACGATGGGCGGCTCTGAAGAAATTAAAAGATAACAACTAAAAAAATAATAAGAAAATGGCACATCCTAAACGTAGACAATCAAAGACTCGCACAGCTAAGCGCAGAACTCATGACAAGGCTGTAGCTCCAACTATCGCACAGTGCTCAAACTGCGGTGCATGGCATGTTTATCACACTGTATGCCCTGAATGCGGCTACTATCGTGGCAAACACGTAATGGGCGAAGAAGCAGCTGTTTAATAAGGCTACAACCCACTTGAGACTAACTCAAAAAGATTTCTGTGTATCCTGAATAACGCTGATAAAGTGCTATTTGGGATATACTTGCTTATTTAAATACACAATTTCGATATGCTTAACGCAAAGATTTCTGGTATTGCTTCCTACTTGCCCGACTACGTTCTCACCAACGATGAACTGTCGCGCATGGTAGACACTAACGATGAGTGGATCACAACCCGTGTGGGCATCAAAGAACGCCGCATTCTCAAGAAGGAGGTTGGTTCTTCTTACATGGGTATTCAAGCTGTGAAAAAACTTCTTGAAGAAACTGGCACTAATCCCGACGACGTGGATTTGCTCATTTGTGCCACTTCAAACCCCGACTACCGTTTCCCTTCTACCGCCTCTGTGATTGCTCACGGCTGCGGCTTGGAAAAGAAATGCTACGCCTACGACATTCAGGCTGCTTGTGCAGGTTTTATCGTGGCTTCGTTTGATGCCAACGCCTACATCAAGAGCGGCTTGTACAAGAAGGTGATTGTGGTTTGTGCAGAAAAGATGTCGAGCATGGTGAACTATGAAGACCGTGCCACATGTCCTCTTTTCGGCGACGGTGCAGCAGCTGTGCTGATGGAACCGACTGAAGAGCCTGTTGGCTTCGTAGATGGCGTGTTCCATGTAGATGGCAGCGGCCTCGAACACCTCGTGTACAAGGCTGGTGGCTCTGCTCACCCAACCACTCACGAAACCGTTGACGCAAAAGAAAACTGCCTCTATCAAGAAGGCCGTGCTGTGTATAAGTCGGCTGTGATGGACATGTTCAACTCAAGCAAGGAAGTGATGGAGCGCAACAACCTCAAGATTGAGGACGTGAAATGGTTTGTTCCTCACCAGGCAAATCTCCGCATCATCGAAGCTGTTGGCAGCCGTCTCGGTCTTTCTGAAGAGCAAGTGCTCGTCAACATTCAGAAGGTGGGTAACACCAGCGCCGCCTCAATTCCAATCTGCCTCGACCACAACAAGGGCAAATTGAAGAAGGGCGACAAGATTGTGCTCACTGCCTTCGGCGCAGGTTTCACTTGGGGTGCTTCATATCTCATCTGGGGCATGTAATCCGTCTCCTTCGGAGATGTGTTAACACTGGTAGATAATCACCATTTCAGAAGAAATGATGTGAATCCTATAATCAAACAAAAAATGCATTTTGCCCAATGTCTGGGCGGTGCGTTTTTTGTTTGTATATAAGAGCTCGTACAGCAGGGATAGAAACATAGGCGTTTGCCAATAGCGGTTGGCGCCATAGCTTGAATGCCGTGCGGCTCTGAATACTAAACTATATTTTTAATTTCTCAAAAAAGAAGAATGCATAAAGCAGGTTTTGTCAACATTGTAGGCAACCCCAACGTGGGTAAATCCACCTTGAGCAATATCCTTGTGGGTGAACGCCTCTCTATCATCACAAGCAAGGCGCAAACCACACGCCACCGCATTATGGGCATCGTGAACACCGACGAATATCAAATCGTGTTTAGCGACACCCCTGGCGTGCTGAAACCCAAATTCAAGTTACAGGAAAGTATGCTTGAATACTCCACTGGCGCACTTGTGGATGCCGATGTGCTGCTTTATGTGACCGATGTGGTGGAAACTCCGACCAAGAACAAGGAGTTTCTCGAAAAGGTGGCTCGCGAGAAAGTGCCCATCATTTTGGTAATCAACAAAATTGACCTGCTCTCCGGTCAGGCCGAACTGGTGAAGATTGTGGAAGAGTGGCGCGCGCTGCTCCCTCAAGCCGAAATCTATCCCACCAGCGCCAAGGAGAACTTCAACGTGGACCAAATCATGAAGCGCATCGTGGAACTTCTGCCCGAAAATCCACCTTACTTCGGCAAAGACGCCCTCACCGACCGCTCATCACGCTTTTTCGTCACCGAAATCGTGCGCGAGAAAATTCTGCTCACCTACGACAAGGAAGTGCCTTACGCCACACAGGTGATTGTGGAGAAGTTCGACGAAGGCGACGATGAAATCCACATCATGGCAGTGATATATGTGGAGCGCGACACGCAAAAGGGCATTATCATCGGCCGTCAAGGCAAAAAACTCAAGCATGTGGGTATCGAGGCAAGAAAGGAACTTGAAAAGTTCTTCGAAAAGCATGTGTATCTGCAACTGTTTGTGAAAGTGGAGAAAGATTGGCGAAACCAGGAGAAGAAACTCAAGGCTTTCGGCTATCTCGATTAAGAAAATATTAATTAGGCTTGCCAAGTGACTTGGGAGGAATATAGGGCAGGCCTCAACACCAAATTTACACCGAAAAATGGCAAGATTAATAGCAATAGTAGGACGCCCTAACGTGGGCAAATCAACGCTGTTCAACCGTTTGACCAAAACCCGCGCCGCCATCGTGAACAATGAGAGCGGCACCACTCGCGACCGCCAGTATGGCAAAACCGAATGGGGCGGCATGGAAATGTCGGTGGTCGACACCGGCGGCTGGGTAGTGAACAGCGACGACATATTTGAAGACGAAATCAACAAACAGGTGGCGCTCGCCATCGAAGAGGCTGATGTGATTCTGTTTATGGTGGATATCAAAAACGGCGTGACCGACCTCGACGACCATGTGGCAGCCATTCTCCGCCGCAGCAAGAAGCCTGTGGTGCTGGTCACCAATAAAGACGACAACAACGACAGCATCTACCTCGAAAGCGAATTTTATTCGTTGGGATTGGGACAGCCATTCTCTATCTCGGCCATCAACGGCACCGGCACTGGCGACCTTCTCGACGAGGTGGTGCGCCTCATGCCCGAAAAAGACGACAATGAGGTGGAGGAGGAACTCCCACGCTTCGCTATCGTGGGCCGTCCAAACGCAGGCAAATCGTCGCTCATCAACTCGCTCATGGACGAGCAACGCAACATTGTGACCGACATTGCCGGCACCACCCGCGACAGCATCTATTCGCGCTACAATAAGTTTGGATTCGACTTCTATTTGGTCGATACCGCAGGTATTCGCAAGAAAAACAAGGTGAACGAAGATGTGGAATACTATTCGGTGCTCCGCAGCATTCGCGCCATTGAATATAGCGACGTGTGCCTTCTCGTGATCGACGCCACTCGTGGTATCGAGTCGCAAGATGTCAACATTTTCTCCATCATCGAAAAGAACCGCAAGGGCTTGGTGGTGCTGGTCAACAAGTGGGACATCGCGCAAGAGAAGTCGCAGCAGTCAATCACCTATATGGAGAATACCATTCGCCAGCGCTTTGCGCCATTCTCCGACTTCCCCATCATCTTCGGCTCGGCGCTCACCAAGCAGCGCATCTACAAGGTGCTGGAAGAGGCAATCAAGGTGTATCAGAACCGCAAGCGCATCATTCCCACATCGCAACTCAACAACGCCATGCAGGAAATCATCGGCGCATATCCACCACCAGCCACTAAGGGCAAGATGGTGAAGATAAAATATGTGACCATGCTCAAAGAGGCGCGCGTGCCTTCGTTCGTGTTCTTCTGCAATTTGCCACAGTGGATCAAGGACCCATACAAACGCTACCTCGAAAACCAGATTCGCGAGCGTTGGGACTTGAAAGGCACGCCAATCAACCTTTATTTCCGTCAGAAATAAGTGAGAGGGCATCAGCCCCACCTCCAGCATATAAAGCTCGCAATAACAGAATGTTGCGAGCTTTATTTATAAGGTGGCAGTTAATTGTCCGTTGAAATTGCAGTAAAAATGCTTAAAAATCTTAATAAGGTGGCAAAAAGGAGAAAAAACACCCTAATATTTGCGGTGTTCACACTTATTAATTATTGTTTGCATATTTTTAGTTGAATATTGAAAAAACTGTATTACCTTTGTACTTACAAAAAAAGAAGACAACAACATCCTTTAATACTATTGACAACTTCTTGTGTCAAGCCCCTATTTTGGGGGTGGTCACAGCAAGAAAGGCTAACAAAAAATTATATACTTGAATTTTGGTTATGATAGAGGTGTGCTTTTGTGAAAAAGCGCACTTTTATTTTACACCCCCACCATCCCAAAGTAAATTTTTATTTTTTGGGTGGGTGTGGTTCAGTGGAAAAATATTGGGGGAGTGAAACAAAAACATAAAAAACAGCCTTTTAGCGATGCCAGTGCTTCGCACCTGTCGTTAGTGCTGTGGCATGTCTGATTTCAAGCTGGGGCTTGAATCAGCCACACCACACCCCTAACGCCGCCCTCTTACGAGGTCGGTGGCATCGCCAAAAGGATAAAAACCGCTCGCCTTCGGCGAAAAACACAATCCGGTAGGGACGTGATACTTCACGTCCGCCCATAATTGTAATATTATATTGAATATCAATCATTTGGAGCGGACGCGAAGTATCGCGTCCCTACCATACAAAATCGTTTTGGGAAATTTGATGCGGCTTTTTACCAAGAAATCATTTTATTCCCAGGAATGTTCCGCTGAACTGGGTGGAGGGCGCGGGTGGCGTTGAGGACGGCGAGGACCATTACGCCTACGTCGGCGAATACGGCGAGCCAGAGGGTGGCTAAGCCGCAGGTGGCTAAGAGCAACACGCCCACTTTCACGCCGATGGAGAATACCACGTTTTGGCGCGCGATGCCGAGGGTACGCTTGGCTATTCTGATGGCTGTGGCTATTTTTGAGGGTTTGTCGTCCATGAGCACCACGTCGGCGGCTTCGATGGCGGCATCGCTGCCCAAGGCTCCCATGGCGATGCCCACATCGGCGCGGGCAAGCACGGGCGCATCGTTGATGCCGTCGCCAACGAATGCGAGGGTGTGTGCTTGGGACTTCTCGTTCAGAAGCTGTTGCACTCGCTCCACCTTGTCGGCAGGGAGCAGTTCGGCATAATATTCGTCGATGCCCACCCCGCTTGCCACTTCGGCAGCCACATTCTGGTGGTCGCCAGTGAGCATCACCGTCTTGCTCACACCGGCGCGTTTGAGTTGGGCTATCGCCTCGGCGGCATCGTCTTTGATGCGGTCGGAAATCTCGATGTGTCCGGCATATTCGCCGCCGATTGCTACATGAATGATAGTGCCGCTATGGTGCTTGCTGCAAGGCACGCACTTTGCGCCCACGGCAGCCATCATTTTCTCATTGCCCACAGCCACCACCTTATCGTTGACCAAAGCGCGCACGCCGTGGCCCACCACCTCTTCCACATCGGTCACGGTGCAGCATTGCGCTTCGTTGGGGAAGGCGTTTTTCAGCGAAATGGCTATCGGGTGATTGCTGTATCGCTCCACGTGGGCGGCAAGGTGGAGAAGTTGCTGCTCGCTGATGAGATAGGGGTGCAATGCCGTGACGGCAAATTCGCCATGGGTGAGGGTGCCAGTTTTGTCGAACACCGCCACGCCCATCTTTGCCAACGCCTCCAGATAGTTGGCGCCTTTTACCAGAATGCCACAGCGTGAAGCCGCGCCAATGCCCCCGAAGAAGGTGAGCGGAACGGAGATAACCAGGGCGCAAGGACACGACACCACCAAGAAGGTGAGTGCACGGTAAATCCATGTGGGCAGTGCTGCAAGATAGCCATCACAGAAGAATGGCGGCACAAAAGCCACTACCAGCGCACACGCCACCACCACAGGAGTATATATGCGTGCGAAGCGACGAATGAAACTCTCGCTGCGCGACTTGCCCTCGCTGGCGTTTTCCACCAGTTCGAGCACCTTCGAAGCGGTGCTTTCGCCAAACGATTTAGTGGTGCGCACACGAAGCACGCCCGAAATATTGACGCAACCCGAAATCACGCTCTCGTCCACTTTCACCGAGCGCGGCACGCTTTCGCCAGTGAGTGCCACCGTGTTGAGCGACGACTCGCCATCGGTCACCTCGCCATCGAGCGGAATGCGCTCACCGGGCTTCACGATGATGGTTTCGCCTATCGCCACATCGGCAGGGTTCACGCTTTGCACACGCCCATCGCGCTCCACATTTGCCACATCGGGACGAATGTCCATCAGTTGAGCAATCGACTTACGGCTACGCCCCTCAGCCAGATGCTCAAAGAGTTCGCCCACTTGGAAAAACAGCATCACAAACACCGCTTCGGGGAACTGGTGTTCAGCCCCTGGCAGAAAACCGATGACCAGCGCACCGATGGTAGCAATCGACATCAGGAAGTTCTCGCCCAGCAGATGACCGCAGAAAAGTTCCTCCACCGCCTCGCGCAGCGTTTGGGCACCCACCACAAGGTAAGGCACCAAATATACAAGGAGCAACACCCAAGTGGGCAGACTGGTGTGAGCTTCAACAGCCCAAGCCACCGCCAGTAGCACACTGGCAACGCCAATCTTGATAGCCCCCAACTTCACACCGCCCTCATGGTGGTGATGCTCACAGCCACAAGCGTGTGAGTGCTCGTGCTGATGTTCGTGACAGCCGCAGCTGTGCTGATGCATATTACATTCGTCCATATCGTAGTATTATTTTACAGTTTCACGCTGCAAATTTACCCCAAAGTTCATGCAACTGAATTGCAAAAACACACGCCCCATCAGGGGACAGATAGCGCAAGCAATGAAAAAAACGCATAATATCACCCATAAAAGTGTAAAAAAATTTGCTTGAGATGCTGTAAAAACATATATTTGCATCACAAAAAGAACAACTCACGCAAATAATTTTGCAAATTATGAAAATAAGCGGTTTTCTCATAGAAGGAGTATTAAACATTTGTAGCTTAAAGCTAAATCTGGAAAATTTTAATGCGCTCATAGCCCCTAACGGCTATGGAAAGAGCAATGTGCTTGATGCTATAAGTTTTGGAATCCAATTTCTATCTGCTTCTGAACAAGGTAAGGCTCAAATGATGCGAAGTCGATATGTACCGATAAACGCCAACATGTATCGTCAAAACTTCCGCTTTGAAATCTGCGGAGCCATCAACGAAAATGGCTTGAATCACGAATATCAATATGGCTATACATTTAAATGGGCAGAAGAAGGTGGCGAAGGTCAAATCACTTCTGAATATTTGAAAATAAAACGCAGCACAGATCAACGCTTTAAACAAGTGGTGAATAGGACTTCTGCCGAAGATTGTCTCGTCATGCCATCGGCTACAGGCAGATGCACAAAAGTGTTTGAAGTGTCGTCGTCACAGTTGGCACTGTCAACAATAGCACTGCGTTCGGATATGTATTTGAATAGTTTCGCCAGCCGCATCTGTGGTATGTCAATTCCCAACCTTGAAACATTGGATAATCCCGAATCATATTTCTCTATGGATGGAGAGCATGGCATACAAATGCTCGACGGAGAAACGATTAGCGCTTACCTTTTTAAGTTGAAAACCACAGACAGAAACAACTATGCCATCTTGGTGGATGGTGTTCTTCAACTTCTGCCAGAAATAGAGGATTTTTCACCAGAGGTTATTACACTTGCCGATGGCCAAAGCAAAATTTATGATATTCGAGTTAAAGAGAAATTCAATGTTCAACCAACGAGCATACAACAACTTTCGAGTGGAAGCAAACGTATCATCTTTCTCTTCACCCTTTGTGTTGCTGCACACAAGAAAAACATTCCACTAATCATGCTTGAAGAACCCGAAAACTCTGTTCATCCTCGTTTAATGGAGAATCTATTGTTGGCTATGAAGAATTATGCCTCCGACACTAAGATTCTAATTACGAGCCATTCGCCTTACCTAATGCGTTATCTTCTGCCACAACAAATGTATTTTGGTCTTCCTAGACATGATGGTATTGCCAACTTTGCTCAAGTGAATCCTGCTAAGATTAAGTACCTCTATCGTTATGCCGGTGACATGGAATTAACTTTTGGAGAGTTTATGTTCGATTTTATGCTCGATATTGAGAATGACGCAGAGAAAGTTTATACATACTTTAAATCTGCGACTCCAAGAAACTGAGCCAAACAATGTTGAATACAAACCAAGTATGGTAAAGAAGAAAGCAAATATGGCTCAACGGGTCATCATCTTCGTTGAAGGGGACACCGATGAAGTGTTCTTTAAAGAACTGCTGGAATATTATAAAAGCATTAACCCTGCAGAACTTGTGCCATGTGATATTTGTAACCTGAAAGGCGTTACTCGTTATACCAGTAAACTGTTGGCAAAGCTGAAGAATGATATACTGCCTGATGCAAGGAAAAAGAACATCAATATACATACTGTTTGCTGCAGTTATGATACAGATGTGTTCGAGGTTCGCAACCCATTGATAGTCGATTGGGGAACCATTCGCAAAAGTGTCAAGAAAATGGGAATTGAAAACTTCATTCAGATAGGAGTATGCAGTTCCATTGAGGATTGGATTCTTGACGATATGGAAAGCATTTGCAGTTATCTAAAACTGAAACAAATTCCAAAATCGCTAAAGGGTGCTGATGGCAATGCAAAACTATGTGATTTGTACGCTAAGGCTCGAAGAACCTATAGCAAAGGATATGCGACTCATGAAATGATAAAGGCTTTGGATTTTACAAAAATCAGACTACAACGGCTATCGCATCTTAAAGCCTTAGAAGATGTGTTGGGAGTGAAGTTATAGAAAATATTTAGTTTTGAGACATCACCTAACCATAAAACTCAAGTTATTTTCTTAAGTTTAAGGAAATGGGTGGGAATACGAACAAATTGCAAAGAAAGTGGCGGAAATCCTTTGTTTTGTTATGAATTTGTCCTACATTTGTAGAAATCTTTTCATACGTTACGTATTTTGCATTGATTCTTTTAAAATAGCCTCTGGAGTAGGGCTGTTTTTACACTTATATATTACTATGACTGGTTTGGAAGTAAACGCCCCGACTTTCAAAATCAAACAGTTGTTATCAGTTCGGGGTTAATTAGTTAGAGTTTATGAAAAGAACATTACTTCTTTCCCTTGCATTGACGCTGTTTACATGCGCCTATGCAGCCGTAGGCGACACATTTGTGTTAGACAACGTCACCTACATCGTGAAAAGCGACAACACCGTCGGTATCAAGAAGGCAGACAGCAAGGTCACTTCTTTCAACCTCACCGACCAGGTCACTAACGAAGGCACCACCTACACCGTGGTATCGGTTGAGGACTACGCGTTCCAGTATTCTGAAGCCACAGCCCTCACCCTTCCATCAACCATCACCTCAATTGGTTACAGTGCATTCTCAAGTTGTAAGGCCACTTCCATCATCTTGCCAAAGAACCTCAAGACTATCGGCAACTACGCATTCTACGCAGTGCGCAACATCACCTCTATTGAGATTCCAGAAGGCGTGGAGGCACTCGGCACCAACAAGAATTCAAGCGCATTCGGCACTTGCTATGCTTTGAAGTCAATCAAGTTGCCTTCTACTTTGAAGACAATCTGGAACTCCACTTTCTACAACTGCGGTTTGGAAACAGTGGAAATTCCTGAAGGCACAACTTTCATTGGCAAAAACGCATTCAACCACTGCCAAAAACTCACTACCGTAACTCTTCCATCCACTTTGGATAGTATTGACGATGGCGTGTTTGGCGACTGCATCGCCCTCACCACCATCAAGGGTGCAATGGCTGGCGTAAGGACGATTGGCGAAGAGGCGTTCTTCGGCTGCCCACTCACCGAATTTACCGTTCCTGCCGCTTGCGAGACTATCGGCAGCCGCGCGTTCTCAAAAACCAAAATCGCGAAGTTCAACGTGGCTGCTGGCAACGCCAACTTCAAAGTGATTGACGAAGCCCTCTACACCGCCGACAAATCGCTCCTTATCGCATTCCCACCCGAATCTGCAACCACCACATTGGCTGTGGCTGACGGTTGCCGCGGTATTCAAGGTGGCGCATTCCAAGGCGCAAAGGTGACAAAAGTTACTCTCCCTTCATCGGTTATCGCTCTCGACGAATTTGCATTCTGCCAGTCAGCACTTACCGACATCACCCTCTCCGACAACATCGTGTTTTTCGGTCAACAAGCATTCGCTGCCACCAACATCACCTCAATGACACTCCCACAAGGATTGCGCGACCTCGCCGACGCTGTGTTCGCTGGTTGTGAAAAACTCACCTCTGTGACTGTGGGCAGCAACGTGAAGACTTTCGGCATCCGTCAGTTCTACAACAGCAAGGCACTCAAGGAAGTTCGCTTCACTGGCAGCAAGGCTCCAACAATCGGCTATTGGGAATATTCCTCTGAATCACCATTCTACGGTGTGCCAACCAAGCAAGTGACCATCTATTGCCCTAAGGGCACATCCGGCTCCTACACCTCTGAATTTGGAAGTTTCGAGGCTGTGGCAGCCATCAAGGAAAACGCTACCGGCATCTTCACCCCAACAAGCATCGTTCCTGCCGACAAGGCTGAAGTGGCTACACTCGACAAGCTCACATTCAACTTTGCCGAAAAGGCTATCGCTGTGAAGTCGAACCCTGCTATCAAGGTGCTTTGCGGCAAGCTCGTTGCCAACATTCCTATGGGCGACGAAGTGAAGGTGGGTATGTGGTCGATTCTCGATAGCAAGACCAACGCTCCTTACGCAGTGCCTCTCGATGAATACGGCGAAAGCGGCGAACCTATCAACATGGAACAAGGCAAAACTTACTTCGTGATTATCCCTGGTGGCACATTCAAGAACGAAGCCGGCGACCTCAATGAAGAAATCACCCTCCAATACACTGGCACATGGGTAGAACCTCTGTTCATGCCTACTGCTGTTGATCCTGCCGACGGCTCTACTTTGAAGAAAATCGAAAACGTGTACTTCACATTCGAGTCGAAGCCAACCAAGGCCTACAACTGCACAAGCAAAATCAAACTTATCGAAGGTGAACTCGTCGACGGTGTTCCTACCGGTAAGGAAGTGCTCGCTCCTGCTGATATGTGGAATGCAAGCGTGTCGGGCAACAAGCTCCAAGTGTTCCCTGCCGACTACGATTCATTCATCACTCCTATTCCTCTTGAAGCAGGTAAGGAATATTTCTTGATTCTCGACGCAAAGGCTGTGTATAACAGCGCTAATGTTTACAACAAGCAAGTGGTAGTGAAATACTCTGCTGAGGCTCCTACTGGCGTAACCGTTCCAGAGGCTGACAGTTACGTGGTGGCTAAAGCCGGTGCAATCGAGGTGGGCGTTTCTACCACAGCCAACGTTCAGGTGTTCAACACCGCTGGCATTCTGGTAGGCAACCAAACCGCAACTGGCACCCTCACCTTCGGCGACTTGAGCAACGGTCTTTACATCGTGCGCATCGCCACTGCCAACGGCAAGGTTAAAACAGTGAAAGTGATGCTCTAATCCGTCACCCACTCCCCAATAAAAAAATAGCCCCCACTCCAGGGGCTATTTTTTTGCATCTCCACCCTTCGCCATACATTGCAAAAAAACACCAATTTAATCCATTAAAACCCCATTAGCACCAATTTTTATCTATCTTTTTTAATTGGTGTAAATAGGGTTTAAATGGATTAAATCGGTGTTTCCGTTCGCCCTCTCGTGGCAAGTGGCTTTTCCGAAGCCAAAACTATCGTCTTAACTTCTTTAACTTCTTAACTCCTTGACTTCAATGAAAAAATCTCCTTAACTTCTATGAAAAATCTCCTTGACTTTTGGATTAGTGGGCTTCGAGCCAGTTGGGGGCGGAGGCGTAGGAGGCGGTGAGGCGGACGTTGCCGTGGTAGGCGTTTTCCATTTCCTCCACCACTATCTTTTGCACCTTCTCCAGCTCGGCGGGCAGCACGTCGAAGTTCAATTCATCGTGCACTTGCAGAATCATCTTCGATTTGATGCCTTCCTGCTCAAAACGGCGGTCGATGGCAATCATCGCAATCTTTATCACATCGGCGGCGGTGCCTTGGATTGGGGCGTTCACGGCGTTGCGTTCGCTGAACTGGCGCACCACGGCGTTGCGTGAATTGATTTCGGGCAACATACGGCGGCGGCCATACAGCGTGGTGACATAGCCCTTTTCCTTCGCCTGCGCCACACTGCGATCGATATACGCCTTCACGCTTGGGAATGTGGCGAAATAGCCGTCGATGAGTTGCTTCGACTCGGCGCGTGGAATGTTGAGGCGTTCCGACAATCCGAACGACGAAATGCCGTAAAGAATACCGAAGTTGGCGGTTTTCGCCTTACGCCGCTCATCGGCAGTGACCTCTTCAAGAGGCTTATGGTAAATTTTCGCCGCCGTGATGGCGTGAATATCGTGGCCGTGACGGAAAGCATCGAGCATGATTTCGTCGTGGCTGAAATCCGCCACCAGGCGAAGTTCGATTTGCGAATAGTCGGCGCTGAAGAACACATTGCCCTCTGCAGGGATAAACGCCTTGCGGATTTCGCGGCCCATATCGTCGCGCACCGGGATGTTTTGCAAATTCGGATTGGTCGACGACAGGCGGCCTGTGGCGGTCACGGTTTGGTTGTAAGTGGTGTGAATGCGCCCTGTGCGATGATTGATAAGCTGTGGCAATGCCTTCACATAGGTGGAGAGCATCTTGCGTATGCCACGCAGTTCCAAAATCTTATCCACCAGAGGGTGACGGTCGCGCAACTTCACCAGCACCTCCTCGGTGGTGGAGTATTGCCCAGTTTTGGTCTTTTTCGCCTTGTCGTCGAGGTGCAGACGGTCGAACAGCACTTCGCCCACCTGTGCAGGCGATGCGGTGTTGAAATGCACTCCGGCAGCCTCGAAGCACTCTTGCTCCAGTTTTTCCATCTTGGCGGTCAGCACCTCGCCATATTCGTTAAGTGCCTTCACATCGATGCGCGCGCCTGCCATTTCCATCTTGGCAAGCACCTTCACCAGCGGCAACTCAATGTCGGTGAGCAAGTGCGTCATATCGTTTTCCTCCAGCAGGCGTTTCTCCACATCGGGCAAGGCGAGGATAATGTCGGCTTGCTCACACGCCACCGGGGCGAGTCTTTCTGGATTCACCTCAAATATCTTTTTCTGCCCACGGCCTTTCGGACCGAGGTACGATTCGGGGGCAATCACCTCGTAGTCGAGCAATTCCTGCGCCACCTGCGCAATGCTGTGTCCGCGCTCTGGCTGAAGCAGATAGTGCGCCACCGAGGTGTCGAAATATGGGGCGGTGAAATTCACGCCTTTCTCGTGGAGCATCACCATGTCGCGCTTCACATCGTTGGAGCAGATGGTCACGTCGCTTTCGTAGAGCGGTTTCACCGAGTCGGTCATCATGCCGAATCCGTCCATCGCCAAATATGCGCCCTTATGGGGTTCGGGGCAGATGGCGAAGCCGAGGATATTGGCATTCATCGCCTCGTCGCCCACCGATACGATATGCACAGCCACGCGCTCCTTGCCGAGCAGCGATTGCACATAGGCGGCGGCCTCGTCGAAGTCGGCAATTAAGCGGAAGTCGCAGTCATAACTTTTGATGGTCTTTGCCGTGGTTTGGGGTGCGACAGGTGCGGTATCGCCAAAGAGCGAACCTTGCACACCGCTTTCAGGCAATGGCTGCACCGTGCCTTCAAGTCCCACATTCGCCTCGCCTTGGTCGATAATGCGCTTGGTGAGCGTGCGGAACTCCAGTTCGTTGAACACCTGGCGCAGTGCCACAAAATCCACGGGCACACGCTTCAGTGCTTCCTCGTCCCAGTCGAGTGGCACATCGGTCTTGATGGTGGCAAGGTGCTTCGACAGCCTGATTTGCTCGGCATTATTCTCTACCTTCGTCTTCAATGCGCCTTTCAGTTCATCGGTGTGGCTCAACAGATTTTCAATGGAGCCGAACTGCTGAATGAGTTTTTCCGCCGTTTTCGGGCCCACGCCGGGGCAGCCGGGAATGTTGTCGGCAGAGTCGCCCATCAGTCCGAGCAGGTCAATCACCTGAATAGGGTCGGTCAAACCATACTTCTCCTTCACCTCTTCCACGCCCATGATTTCATTTTTACCGGGATTGTATATTTTCGTGCAGTCGTTCACCAGTTGCCCAAAATCCTTGTCACCCGTCACCATATAGGTTTCGAAACCGTGTTGGCAGGCGATTTTTGAGAGCGAGCCAATCACATCGTCGGCCTCGTAGCCCTCTTTCACAAACACCGGAATGCGATACGCCTCCAGTATGCGCTTGATATACGGCACCGCCACCCTGATGCCCTCTGGCGTCTCGTCGCGGTTGGCTTTATACAGCTCATATTCCTCGTGGCGGAAGGTCTTTCCGCCTGGGTCGAAGCACACGGCTATGTGGGTGGGTGTTTCGCGCTTTAAAAGGTCTTGCAGAATGTTCACAAAACCGAACACCGCCGAGGTGTCGATGCCTCCGCTCGAAAAGCGTGGATTGCGCATAAGCGCATAATATGCTCTGAAAATCAACGCGTATGCGTCGAGAACGAAAAGTCGTTTTTTGTCGCTCATCATTAAAATCGTTGTTTATTGCCAGTTGTAATGTCAAAATGCCGAAAACTTACGGCTTGATAAAATTACTCCTTTTTCCCCGATTATTGAAATTTTAGCCCATAAATCGCTCCGCATTTTTTGCCCCACACCAAGAAATTTTGCAACTATTAACCGCAAAAATCCCCACATAATCAGAATTATTCGTACTTTTGCACTCAAATGGTAAAACTCGACCAAATACAAGAAACGATTAAGCCAGAATTGGCGAAGCTCAACGCAATCATTGCCGACACTCTAAAAAGTCCAAGTGCGCTCACTAATCACATTGTTACTGATTATCTTCGCACTAAGGGTAAGCAAATACGCCCAGTGCTGGTGCTGCTGAGCGCAAAACTTTTTAATGGTATCAACGAGCGTGTGCTCAACGCCGGTGCCGCCATCGAACTCCTGCACAACGCTTCGCTCATTCACGACGATGTGATTGACCAAAGCATGTCGCGCCGTGGGCTGCCTACGGTCAACAGCGTATGGGACAACCACGTGGCTGTGCTCGTGGGCGACTTTTTCGTGAGTGGCGCGCTTTCGTGCGCTGTGCGTGCTGGCGACATTCGTGTGCTCAACTCGCTCTCTACGATGGGTGCGGATTTGGCGATGGGAGAAATCGACCAAATCGACAACGCCCGTAGCCGTGAAATCACCGAGGAGGTGTATATGACCATCATCAGCCGCAAAACGGCATCGCTTTTCACCAGTTGCGTGGAAGTGGGTGGCATCACCGCAGGAGCCGACAAGGAATCACTCAAGAAGTTGAAACGCTTTGCGGAACTTTTAGGTCAATGCTTCCAAATCAAGGACGACACCTTCGACTATTTCCACGACCCAGTAGTAGGAAAGCCCACAGGCAACGATTTGCGCGAGGGAAAAATCACCTTGCCGCTCATCTACGCCCTTGGCAGAAAGGAATTGCCGGAGTGCGAGGAAATGAACAAGTTGGCGCACAAGCAAGAACTCAACGACGAGGAAATCAACCAACTGGTGGAGTTTGCCAAAAATGCTGGGGGCATCGACTACGCATTCCGCACCATGGAGCGCCTGCGGCAAGAAGCCGAGGCTCTGCTCGCCGACTTCCCCGCAAGCGAAACAGTAGACGCCTTCAAATCCATCTTCAGTTACATCATCACTCGCAACAAATAAAATTCCCCACATATCAAACAGAAAAACGCCCAAAATCTGGGCGTTTTCTTTTTTCCGGATTTTCAAAATCTCGAATCATTCGAATCTTCGAATTTTCGAAACCTCGATTTATCTAATTTCTAATTTCTAATTTCTAACTTCTAACCTCTGCTTCCTCATCTTCTCCCTTGCTGCTTCAGGTATTCGATGAGCAAGGCTGGACGGTCGGTTTGCAGGAATTGGGCATAGTGATTTAATGCCCAGCCCCATGCGCCGTCGGGGTCGCCATCAATCACGGCACGGTCGTCGTCGTGTCCGCCGTTGAGCGACGGCCACAGTGTATTGATCCACACCTTCACGCCAGCGTCGTCAATCTTCTTCAGCAATCGCTCCACAGTGGGTGTAACCGTCTTGAAACAGCACTCCACAGCCACCGGACGAATAGCCAAAAACTCGTCAAGCACCTGCTCCGCACTGTCCACATCGAGGTGAACAATCGGCATAAATATCGACTTTTGAATAACATCGCCTTTCTCCTTCTGAATCTTCTGCAATCTGCCCTTCGCCTTAATCACGATTTGGTCAACCATGTCCAGACGACGGGCTGCGGCATACACCTCGTCGAAGTAGTCGTAACCCTTATCCACATTTATAAGCACCTTGCCCTTCAGAGCGGCAAACACCTCCTCCATGGTAGGCACCTGTACGGTGGTCACACGCCCCATGCCATTGCGCAAACGCAACTGCTTGATTTCCGCCAACGTGAGATTCTTAACTTCACCCTTTCCGTTGGTGGTGCGGTCCACCTTCTTATCGTGCATCAGCACCAAGTGGCCGTCTTTCGTCATGTGCAAGTCGATTTCCACCATATCCACACCCATCGCCACGCAATTCAGCATCGCAGGAATGGAATTTTCGGGAGCGTTGCGCCAGTCGCCACGATGCGACACCACCAGCACACGATGCGCCTTCGGATTGTTAAGCGCATCCAAAGCCAACCCCAACTCACCATCAGCCCAAGCCAAATTCACACAAGCCACCGCCAAAAGCAGCCCAATCAAAGTCCTTTTCATCATCAAAAAATTACATTTACCAATAAACCCAAATCGCCCATCAGTCCTAATGACCGATTTGGAATAAAAAAATCACCACAAATATACCAATTCCCCCCACCATCCCCAAAAAAACAGAGACAAAATCAAATTTATAAAAGTTTATGACTGAATATCGTGGATATTCAGTGCGAAATCAGTAAATTTGCGAATTAATGAAGACTATATCCAACATCATATTAGACAAAAGTATAAAGGAAACGCCATTCCTCAAAACGGCTAAAGATTCCGATGGCAATCAGATAACGCTATCGGAACAAATGGCATATTTAACCCATTTTATCCAAAACCACAAGATTTCGCACAAACTTAGTTACTCACAAAAAGCATTGGAAATCATTAAGGAAGTGAGTGAGTATTTAAATGCAACAGACGAAGGAAACGATATTGTAAGCGAACCAGCAGTTGACTACTCGTATAGTTTGTTCAGCGACATAGTACACCCCAGATTTCCATCTGTAGCAAATCCCAAATTCACTTTTATCGATTTGTTTGCTGGTATTGGTGGTTTCAGAATTGCGCTTCAAAGTTTGGGCGGAAAATGTGTTTTTTCTTCAGAATGGGACGCAAATGCCCAAAAAACCTATTTCTACAACTTTGGAGAAATCCCATATGGTGATATTACAAAGGAATCCATAAAAAACTGTATTCCAGACGGATTTGATGTGCTGTGCGCAGGATTTCCTTGCCAGGCTTTTTCTATTGCTGGTTACAGAAAGGGGTTTGAAGACACAAGAGGAACGCTTTTTTTTGATGTAGCTGAAATCATAAAAAGAAAGCGCCCTAAGGCTGTTTTCCTTGAGAATGTAAAGAATCTTTACACTCACGATAATGGTAAAACATTTGCCGTTATCAAAGCCACATTGGAAGAACTGGGGTATGTGGTATATCACAAAGTGATGAACTCGATGGAATATGCAAATGTTCCACAGAATCGCGAGCGAATTTTCATCGTTTGCTTTGACCCAAACCAAGTAAAGAATCATCATCAGTTCTCATTCCCTGAAAGAACGGAATTGACCCATACTATTCATGATTGCATAGACCCGGAAATCAACGACAAAGCACTATTTTACGGAGCAAAATTCATCCATTATGAAGAATTGAAACGTGATATGGTCTCAATGGACACCATTTATCAATGGAGAAGGCAATATGTGCGTGAAAACAAAAGTAACGTATGCCCAACCCTTACAGCCAACATGGGTACAGGTGGGCATAATGTGCCTTTGATTTTGACTAAATATGGCATTCGGAAACTATCGCCTAAAGAGTGCATCAATTTCCAAGGCTACCCAAAAGAATATCAATTCCCTACAAGTATAGCCAATTCTGCAAAATATAAGCAAGCAGGAAATTCTGTTGTAGTACCTCTAATAACAAAAGTATGCCAGAACATAATATCCATCATTTAGCCTCTTTCTTAGAGAACTGGACTAAAAACGACAAGTATTTTGAGATGCTGAGGTTAATGGCTCAGCTTAGTCGTCTATTCTCTGAAAGCAAAACTCCATACTTGGATTACAGACTAACTGAGAACTTGTTTTGCCGATACTTCAAAGCCCTTAACGATGCACGCTCCTGCACTGCATACGATGCACGAATCGGAAGTGTGGGCATAGGTATAAAAACATTTATACTCAATGGAAGCGACCAATCTACGGAAAAGATCGCCGAATTCAATAAGTTAAAAAAAGAACTTGACGGCTTGACGAAGATGGATTTGGCAAAAAAGATTGCACAATTTCGCAACGAGCGTATGCAATTTGCCAACAATCAATACGGTGTGAGTGAGACTCAATACCATATTGTGGGCAGAAAAGAAGGACTTTTGAGGGTTTTTAATACGCCATACGAAGAAGTGGATATTGACCACTTGCATTTAGAATCTGACACTGCCACTTCATGCCGTTTCAATGACGAAAAAAACGAGTACACCTTCAATAAAAGCAAAAGTGTACTGATGAAGCGTTTCACAGTTCCACACGTGCACTTTGATGTGGAAGTGGAAATCTTTGACGAGCCACTTATGCTACTCGAACAGTTTTTCAACAACCAAAAGCAAGGCATATCATTGGCGAAGAAAATGGAAAAAGGGCAAGACTTTGTTATGTTGCCACTTTACTCATACACAAAAGCCAAAGGAAAATATGTTGCAGAAAAATCAGGGCTTAACCAATTTAACGCTGGTGGTAGAAGAAGAAATCCTTTAGAAGTGTATATTCCAATACCAAAGGATGTCCATAATCATTATCCCAATTTTTTCCCGAAAAGAGATGAACCATTTTCACTATTATTGCCAAATGGAGAGCATTTATCTGCAAAAATATGCCAAGATGGAGGAAAAGCCCTCATGTCGTATCCAAATTTAGCATTAGGACAGTGGATTCTCCGTGATGTGCTCAAAAAGAAAGAATGTGAACTTGTGACTATAGATGACCTTAATCGTTTGGGGTTTGATAGCGTGTGTGTGGAAAAACTACACAAAAAGACTCCAGATGGTTTAGAGATTTTTAAAATCTATTTTGCTGATTCGGAAATGAATTACGAATCCTTCATCGAAAACAATCGCTTTTAACCACAAACGAACCAATTCTTCCACCTCCCCCCAAAAAAGAAATTTCCTATCCACTTGTTGATGCTGCGGTATGGGGAATTTGTGGAGTGTAAATAAAAATATGGTGAATTTTGCTGATTTTGCAAAGTATAAATAAAATTTGAGCAGAAATTGTTGGAATTTTATTTACAAGTGATAAAATGCACATGTGGTTTTTCAATATTGGGATTTTTTTGTGGGGGGATTTGTGGGGGGAGTGAGATAA
>OIXA01000295.1_pt1 | contig 73312 bp, 67 predicted proteins | sample 1587721 | NCBI WGS metagenome assembly OIXA01 (sample SAMEA3888900, study PRJEB22519) | human gut metagenome | biome: human gut; feature: human-associated habitat; material: faeces | place: Denmark | collected 2013 | reverse complement strand
GACAGCTTGTCCCCCTTAACAATCCCTCTCCGCCGAGCTGAGCCAGCTCGACCGCTTTTGCCTGCGGCTCGTATCCGGATAACTTCTCCGAACATAAAAAACACCCTGCTAAAATCGGCTTTTAGCAGGGTACTGATTCTCAATTTTCTTTTGTACGCAAGTCAACCTTTCGCACGGCATCCCGTACCTTTAAGACAAAGGTTGGCGAAACGGAAAGTTCATCAATTCCCATCCGCAAGAACCGCTCGGTCAAGGACGTATCTGCTGCCAATTCACCGCAAATGCCAATCCATGCCCCGTGTTCATGGGCGTTCTTCGCACTCCATGCAATCAAGCGTAAAATCGCTTCGTGATGGGTATCGCAGAACGATTCAATATCTGGATTCTGCCGGTCACACGCTAAGGTATACTGGGTCAAGTCATTCGTTCCAACGCTAAAGAAATCCACCAGCGGTGCAAGCTGGTCGCTGATAATCGCAGCAGCTGGCGTTTCAATCATAATACCAAGTTCAATCTTTTCGGCATATGGAATTTGCTCTGCCTGCAATTCTTCCCGAACAGTCTTGCAAATCTCCAGAACCTTTTGCACTTCGGAAACGCTCGTAATCATTGGGAACATAATGCCTAGATTACCGTAAACCGATGCCCGATAGAGGGCACGCAGCTGCGTCTTAAAGATGTCCGGACGGGTCAGGCAAATCCGAATTGCCCGATAGCCCATTGCTGGATTATCTTCTTTTTTCAGGTTGAAATAATCCACCTGCTTATCTGCTCCGATGTCCAGCGTCCGGATGATGACTTTTTTTCCAGCCATGCTTTCCAGTACCCGCTTGTATGCCAAGAACTGCTGTTCTTCGGTCGGGTAATCGCTGTTTTCGAGATACAGGAACTCGCTCCGGAACAGCCCGATTCCGCCGGCATCGTTCATCAGCACTGCACCGATATGGTCAACGCCGCCAATGTTGGCATAAATCTGAATCTCTGTGCCGTCTTTGGTGATGTTTTTCTTGCCCTTGAGTTCTTGCAGCAGACGTTTTTGTTCCAAATCTTTTTGCTGCTTTTCAAGCAGCCGAGCCTTTGTTTCTTCGTCTGGGTCTACGAAAATTTCTCCCGTAAAGCCGTCTACAATGGCTTCCATGCCGTTTTGAATTGCCTGCAAGAACGCATCGCCCACGCCGATAACTGCCGGAATATTCATGTTTCTTGCAAGAATTGCCGTGTGCGAGTTGGAAGAACCGTGTGCGGTGACAAACGCCAGCACTTTATCTTTATCCAGCGAAACGGTTTCACTCGGGGCGAGGTCGTCTGCACAAATAATCATGCTTTCCTCGGATGCGTCTGCACCGGAGATGTTTCCGGTCAAGTTTGCAATGATGCGGTTCGAAATGTCTTTCACGTCCGTTGCTCTTGCCTGCATATATGCATCATCCATGGAAGAAAACATCTCTGCAAAGTTGTCTGCCGTCACAGCAACGGCATATTCTGCATTGACTTTCTGGGTTTCAATGATGTTGGCAATGCTTTCGTTGTAATCTTCATCTTCCAACATCATAATATGAATCTCGAAAATCTGAGCGTTGGTTTCGCCAACTTCTTTCAATGCCTTTTCATAGATTGCCTGCAATTGTTCACAGGCAGCTGCCTTTGCGGCTTCGACTCTTGCCTTTTCCGCCTCGGTATCTTCTACATGCATCCGCTTAATGGTGGTATCGTTCTTCTTAAAAATAGAGAGTTTTCCGATGGCAATCGCTCCATAAACACCTTTTCCTGAAAATACAGTCATCTTTCACACCTCCTGATTCTGAGCAGAACCAAACTTTTTCTGATAGCTGTCCATTGCCTCTTGAATAATCGCAATGGCTTCTGTCGGACCTCCAATGTCATTAACTTCTGTCTTTTTTCCTTCGAGCTGCTTATACACCGAAAAGAAATGTTTCAGTTCCTGAAAGATATGCTTCGGCAGTTCGTCCACGCTGGTGTAACTCATATACGTTGGGTCGCTATAGGGAATCGCAATGATTTTTTCATCGCCCATTCCGCCATCTTCCATCGTCATGACCCCAATCGGATAACACCGAACCAATGTCATCGGCTGAATCGGAGCAGAACAGAGAATCAGCACGTCCAAAGGGTCGTTGTCGTTGCCGTATGTTCTGGGAATAAAGCCGTAATTCATGGGATAATACGTTGCAGTAAACAACACTCTGTCCAAAGACAGCATACCGGTTTTCTTGTCCAGTTCATATTTCATGTTGCTGCCCTTGGAGATTTCTACCACTGCGGTAAAATCTGTTGGATAAATGCGTTCTGGTTCAATATCGTGCCAAATATTCATGGGTGCTTCCTCCTTCTGTTCGATTCTTATAGATTCTCTTCAAAAAAAGTCTGAATGTGTTCCAGTGCAGCTGCTTCGTCCGAACCCTCAATGGTGACTTTTACGGTTTCCTGATACTGGATGTTCAGCTTCATGACGGCAAGCAGCTTTTCGAGGTTGACAGCTGTGCCATCTTTTTCAATCAGAATGGTGCTGTCATATTTTTCTGCCATTCTTGCCAGTGCTCCTGCGGGTCTGGCGTGCACGCCGACTGCATTTTTTATGGTATAACAAAATTCTTTCATGCTGACACTTCCTTTTGATATGCAATGCAGGATGTCACGTTTCCCGTCCATCCTGCATGCTGAGCCTCTCATTTTTTCGTTGGCATTATTCGCCGAAGCCGTCTTCAAACATCTTGGAAATCTCATCCAGAACCGCTTGTTCGTTTGCACCGTCGCAGACGATTTCCACTTCACAGCCCTTCTTCATACAAGCTGCCATAATCTGCATCACAGCCTTTGCCGCAATGGTCTTCCCATTTGCGTGCAATGTTACCTTGCAGTCCTTGTGTGCAGCAGCAGCCTTTGCCAGAATGCCTGCCGGACGCATATGCAGTCCCTGTTCGTTGATGACTGTTACAGTTTTGCTTACCATAATAAATCGCTCCTTTTGATTTTCTCATTTTTTATTAGAAGGCAAGTTCGCCTTTTTTTCAGATTTTGTGTGGAATCTGTCTATATGATAGCAGATTCCACAATATTTGTCAACAGTTTTTCTTTTCTTTTAGATAATTATTTTCATTATTCTGCGGTTGCCGGCACTTTTTTCTTCTTGAGAACTGCCAGCATCAGCATGCCAACCAGAGAACCAACTGCCAGAGAGAGCAGGTAGAATGGCCAGTTGCCAACTACTGCAAATACGAAGATACCACCGTGCGGTGCCATCAGGGTGCAGTCAAATGCCATAGACAAACCGCCTGCGGTTGCAGCACCAATCACACAAGCCGGAATGACTCTCAGCGGGTCAGCTGCTGCATACGGGATTGCACCTTCTGTGACGAAGCTCAGACCCATGATATAGTTGACTGGACCATTCTTGCGTTCGTCTTCTGTCCAGCGATTCTTGAAGAACGTGGTCGAGAGGGCGATTGCAATCGGCGGAACCATACCGCCAATCATAACAGCTGCCATAATATCATAGCTGCCGGAGGCGATTGCCATGGTACCGAATACATACGCTGCCTTGTTGAATGGGCCGCCCATATCAATCGACATCATACCGCCCAGCACACAACCCAGCAGAATCTTGCTGGAACTGCCCATGCTGTTCAGCAGGTCGGAAAGTCCGGTATTGATCATGCCCATGAACGGATTGACGGCACACATCAAAATGGCAATCATTCCCAATCCAACCAGCGGATAAATCAGAACCGGCTTGATGCCGTTCAGAGCCTTTGGCATATGGTCGCAGAGCTTTTCGACACCTAACATCAGGAAACCGCCAGCGAAACCAGCCAGCAACGCACCCAAGAAACCGGATGGAACATCACCGCTAATCGCTGCAAAGGTTGAACCTGTGGTTGCCAGATAACCGCCGACCAAACCAACTAGGAAGCCGGGGCGGTCTGCAATGGATTTGCCGATATAGGCTGCCAGAATCGGCACCATGAAGTTAAAGGCATATCCGCCGATGGTCTTGAAGAAAGCTGCTGCTGCGGTATACGTACCGAAGTTGCTGTCCTGCGGTGCTCCGGCAATCGTATCAATCAAAAAGGCAATTGCAATGAAGATACCGCCGGCAATCGTGAACGGCAACATATTGGAAACGCCGTTCATCAGGTGTTTATACATCTTTCTGCCGAAGCTTTCGTTGTCGCCGGAATCCTGCGATTCGCCTGCTCCGCCTGCGTGGTGGTAAACCGGAACATCTCCGGATTCAATCTTCTGAATCAGTTCTTCCGGAATCTTGATACCATCGGAAACTTTGGTCTTCCAGACCTTTTTCCCGTCAAACCGTGCCATTTCGACGTTCTTATCGGCTGCAACAATGATACCATCACACTGTTCGATTTCTTCTTTGGTGAGGATGTTCTTTGCACCGCCAGAACCGTTCGTTTCTACTTTAATCGAAATGCCCAGCTTCTTGCCTGCCTTTTCGAGGGCTTCCGCTGCCATGTAAGTATGGGCGATACCGGTCGGGCAAGCAGTGACTGCCAGTACCTTGATTCTGCCGTCTGCTTCCGGTGCAGCTTTCGGGGCTTCCTGCGGTTCATCCGGATATTTTTCCCGTTCCATCTCGTCAATAACCTGCAGGAATGCTTCCTTGCTTTTGGCTGCTAACAGCTTTGCACGGAAATCTTCGTCCATCAGAATAACCATCAGACGGGAGAGCACTTCCAGATGCACATCTCCGCCATCGCTCGGGGCTGCAATCATAAATAACAGGTTGGATGGTTCATCGTCCAGTGCTTCATAGTCCACACCGTCCGGAACGGTCATCGCTGCCAGAGAGGGGGCTTTCACGGCTGCATTCTTTGCGTGCGGGATGGCAATGCCTTCGCCAACAGCGGTCGAGCCGTTTTCTTCTCTTGCAAGGATGCCTTGCTTGTAAGCCTCCCGGTCGGTAATCTTTCCGCCCTTTACCTGTAAATCCACCAGCAGATCAATGGCTTCTGCCTTGTTTTTCGGGCTGGCGTTTAATAAGATACTGTCTTTGCTCAATAAATCAACAATCCGCATAATGCGTTCCTCCTATCTGTTTCTGATTTTTACAGCTGCTGCAACAGCCGTTCAATTTCTGCTCGCTGTGCCAAACCTTCGGAAAAGGCAGTTGCACCGCCGGCAGCCGTTCCCAGTTTCAAGGCTGCTTCGTAATCGCCATGCATCGAACCTGCCACAAATCCGGCAACCATGGAATCACCTGCACCGACGGAATTTTTCACCGTGCCCTTACATACGCCGCAGACGTGCTGTTTTCCGGTTTCGTCAATCAGCAATGCTCCATCGCCTGCCATGGAAATCAATACATTCTGTGCACCCATTTCCTGCAACTTCTTCGCATAGGTTGCAATTTCTTCGATGCTGTGGAGTGTCACGCCGAACAGCTCGCCCAACTCGTGATTGTTTGGCTTAATCAGGAATGGATGATACGGCAGCACTTTCAGCAGCAGGTCTTTCGTGGCATCCACGACAACCTTAATCTTCTTATCGGAAAGATGTGCCAGAATCTTTTCATAGCTGTCTGCCGGCATGGTGTTCGGAATGCTGCCTGCTAAAATCAGCACATCGCCGTCTTGCAGCTGGTTCAGCTTTTCAAACAATTCTGCAACGGCTGCCTCTGAGATGTTCGGGCCTTGTCCGTTCAGCTCGGTTTCCTCGCCGGACTTAATTTTGACATTGATTCTGGAAAAACCGCTATTCAGATGAACAAAATCGGTTGCAATGCCCTGCTCCTGAATGCCTGCTTCAATGGCTGCTCCTGTGAACCCTGCCACAAAGCCCAGTGCCTTGGAGGGCAAGCCCAGTTCGTGCAGGACGAACGAAACATTGATGCCCTTTCCGCCGAAATACAGTTCCTCGCCCTGCGAGCGGTTGACCTGTCCCACTTGCATCGTTCCGGTGTGGACGATATAATCAATTGCCGGATTAAAAGTAACGGTATAAATCATTTACAAAACCTCCCGAATCGTGGCTTCCGAACGGTATTTCTGGTCGGGAAGCCGGTCTGTAATAATCTGCACGCCGTTCAGGTGTGCAAAGGTAATAGCTGAAATCTGGTCGAATTTGGAGTGGTCTGCCAGAAAATAAACTTGCTTGGATTGGTGAATCGCAGCTTTTTTCACGCTTGCCTCGCCCTTATCCGGTGTGGATAAGCCAGCCGTGAGCGAGATTCCATTCACGCCCATCAGACACTTGGTGAAGTTATAGCTTTGCAGGCTCAGCACACATTCTGCTCCGACGATTGCCTCGGTGGCAGCTTTGACTGCTCCGGCTGGGATATAGACCTGAAAGCCACGCTGTGCCAGCCGCTTGGCGTGCAGGAAACCGTTGGTCACAAACGTGATTTTTTTCAGTGGAATGAAATCAATCACCTTTTCTGTGGTCGTTCCGGCATCCAGATAAACAAAGTCGCCTTCTTCGAGCAGCGATGCTGCATAGCGGGCAATGGCAGTTTTTTCTGCAATATAGAGATTTGCTTTCTCCTCCATATTGTGTTCCACCGGAAAGAAACGTTCATTCCTGGAAATTGCTCCGCCGTGGACTTTTGTCAGCAGACCTTGTTCGGAAAGCTCCAGCAAATCCCGCCGAATCGTGGACTGGGATGCGTGCAACCGACTGCATAATTCGGTTAATTTTACATTTCCCTGCTGATTGACCAAATCCAAAATCAAAGCGTGTCGTTCTTCTGCAAGCACGTTTGGTCATCTCCTTTTTCGTTTGATTTCGTTCTGTTCTTTCGATGGTTTTATTCTAGCACAGTTCTAACGAAAATGCAAGCCTTTTCGGTCAAAAAAATTCAAAAACGCCGAAAATCAGTCATTTGCATAAGAAAACGCTTTCAGTTTTATGCATATTGCACAATTATTTTTCCACAATTCCATTCTAATTGCGAGCAGGACGACTGATTTTTGATGCTTTTTGAAAGAACTTGCAAGATTACACAGGATTTTGATTGGTTTTTGCAATTTATTCCGCAAAATTCTGTTGAAAAGAGAGAAAACAGCAAGAATCATCCAGAAACCTGCACAAAAACAGGCAGCACGATTCTTTCGCCTGCCTGCTTTGATATATTCGAGCCGTCAAAGGCTCTTTTCATGTTTCTTTTTATGATGCCAGTGAATCAGAATGCCAACGATGCACAACTTCGATTGAAAAGCGAAAAATCAACAAGAATCAATCAAAAAAACGCACAAAAAACAGGCAGCACGATTTCTTTCGCCTGCCTGCTTTGATATGTTCGAGCCGTCAAAGGCTTTTTCCATGTTTCTTTTTATGATGCCAGCGAATCAAGCCGCCAGCCACTGCAATCAAAATCAGAATACCAATAACCAACGCCACCATCTTCCAGTTGCCTTCCCATAAGCTGCTGCCCATCTTCACCGTCAACGCCATCGCCGGAAATCGGGCAATTGTTGTCAGGAAAAACAACGGCAGCGGCGGAATCGTCTTATTAAAGGCGACAATGTACGTCAGGGCATCTTTCGGCAAGCCCGGACACAAAAATAATAGAAACACAATGCGTTCCATCTTCCGCCGGTTCTTTAAAAAGGAAAACCGTTCGAGGTGCTCTTCTTTTACAAAGAGATTCAAAAGCGGTCGTCCAATCCACTGCACCAGATAATAGACAATTGCCGTTCCCAGAAATGACCCTGCTAAGCTGAGCAGAATCCCCGGCACCATGCCGAACACCGCTCCGCCAATCATCGGGATTGGCCCGCCCGGAATAAAGGCGACGACGATTTGAATCACCTGCAGCAGGACAAACAGCAGCGGTGCAAAAATGCCATAGGACTGGATTTTTGCAATCAGCTGTTCTTTTCCGCCCTCCTGCATCATCAGACGCATCACGGGTATCATCAGGATGGTCACGGCGACCACCAGCACCAGAAAGATGACTCCGGACAGAATCATTTTCCGGCGGGCTGACGCCTCCGGCGATTTGGTTGGACAAGACATTGCATTTGTGGTTTCTTTTTCTTTCATGTGTTCCACTTCCCCTTTTTGTCCGTTTTTTCTTTTTCTTTTAGTATACCCTTTTTTGCGTTGGATTGCAAATGGTTTTGTGATAATTTGGAAAAAAGAACGGAAATTTCCGCTAGCTTGTATGGTTTCACAGCAGTTCTGCAATTCCACACGAAAATACTGTGCAATTTGTGTGAAAGCTGCATGATATTTTCTCAAAAGGACTTGACGAACCAAAAAAAATGCAGTATAATAAACACGTTCCACAGAAAAAACGAAAAAATACTTGACGAACGGAACAAAATGCAGTATAATAGAGGTCGTTGTAATTTTTGCAACATGATTTTTGAAGGTGAATCCCGTCCCATCTGTGGACGATTCGGATTGAAAAATAGAAAGGAAGATTTATATGAAATCAAAAACAACAAAAGGAATTGCGGTTCTTCTGGCTTGCTTTTTGGGTATGGCTGCAGTTGGATGCTCTGGGGATAACGATTCCAGCAGCAAGAACAGCGATGCCGCAGAAGTTTCTGCAGCAACTCTGCCGGTTGAAACCGATGCACAGGGCGAAGCCGTGACCGATGCAAGCGGAAATGAAGTTCTGGCATCCGGTGCAACTGATTTCATGGTAAAAGAAATTGAATTTACATGGGGCAACCAGAATGGCTCTAGCGACAGCAGTCAGGATGCTACCGAAGCAACCGACAGCAACGGCAATGCTGTTACTACCGCAGCAGGCGGCTCTTCCAACTCCGCAACACCGGCAAACGGCAACGCTTCCGCTTCCAATGGCAACACTGCTTCCAATGGCAACACTGCTTCCAACGGTAACAGCGAAGTCGTTACCTCTTATGCAGCGGTAACCGATGACAGCGGCAACAAGGTCGTAGACGACAACGGCAAGGTTGTCACCGAAGTCGTTACCACACCGAGCAGCAATGGCGGTGCAGTGGTTGACCCGAACCAGAATGCTGCTTCCTCTTACACCGAAAAGCTGGATACCTTCCAGGCTTACTGGATGGATATGACCAAGTCGCAGGACATCGTATTCAATGGCGATATGATCAATGTCACCTTTAAGGTAAAGGATACTGCTCCGGACGGCAACTATGTCATCCATCTGTCTGACTCGCAGTACAATTCTGAATTTGCAAACTGGGATGCAAAGGCACTCGTTCCGTCTGTTACCAACGGCTGTATTACTGTCGGCGATGCAACACCAGAAGCACAGACTGCAACCAATGCAAGCGACTTTGTTCTGACGGCAGATTCTGTCACTGCAAAGCAGGGCGATGAAGTGACCGTATCGTTCCGGATTGCAGATAACCCGGGCATGGTTGCCTTTGTTCTGCGGTTCCAATATGACTGCAATGCACTGGAAATCGTCAATGCAGAAGTTGGCGACGATTGTGCCGATGCTCTGCGGAACGGCTTGAATCAATAAGTCTTTACATGCAAATTAGGGGAACTGCGTGCAGCGGCACGCTTCCCCGTTTATCTGGGTGTGGCGCAGTTGGTAGCGTGCTACCTTGGGGTGGTAGAGGCCGCCGGTTCAAGTCCGGTCACTCAGACCAGAGAAAACCCACGCAGTTTCGAGGCTTTTTCGGAATTGTGTGGGTTTTTGCGTTTCTGGAAAAAATGCAAATTGATGAAACACGACACTTTCCACGACAATATCCGAAAAAACAGGAGCACTCCACATGAAACAATATACCATCATTGGCGGTGTCAGCGGTGTTGGAAAGAGCAGCCTTTCCGGCATTCTGCGGCAACTGCTGCCAGATATGGGCATTCTCATCGACCCGAACCGCATTGCTGCACAGGAGCACTGCGACCGCCTTACGGCGGAAAAACTTGCAATCTCCAAAGCAAAAGACTGCTTGAAAAAGGGCATCAACTTTTCGCAGGAAACGACCCTCTCCGGTCGGCAAACCCTGCAAACCGTTCAGCAAGCCAAAACTGAAAACTACCGCATCCGCCTGTATTACGTTGGGGTCAGCACTTTGGAAGAAAGCCTGCTCCGGATTCAAAACCGTGTTCGGAAGGGCGGGCATGACACTCCCGTGCAGGATGTCTATAAGCAATACGAAAATCGATTCGCAGACCTTGCTGCAGTGCTGCCATACTGTGACAACGTGCACTTCTATGACAATGAAAACGGCTTTCAAAAAATTGCATGTTATCAGAACGGAATCATTTTCCCGCTGACAGACCGCCTGCCACAGTGGATGCAAGATTTCATGAATGTTCAAAAAACGGACTGTTCCTGAATCAAACAAAAACCGCCAACGGGATTCTGAAATGCACCCCTTTTGTTAGACAATGTGGTATAATAGAAATATACCAATAAAAAATCTAACGAAAGGGGGCATTTCAATTGCAGCAATTGCAAGGCATCCAGTTTTTCTTATTGCAGGATATTCAAAGTTTATTCAGAAAATAAATGGATATCGGCAGTAGAATTTTGGTATTCTATAAAAAGCATTGCATGAAAATCATGGAGAAAGAAAGGATGGATGGATTTTTATGATCGGATATTGCTTGCTGCCGATTGTCTGCAACCTGCTGTTCTATGCAGCTGCTTGCTTCATCGGGAAACATATGGGCGAATCGGTTGGCGGTTCGCATTGGAAAAAATGCGGACTTGTAACCGCTTTGGAACTGGTTCTGCTGGTGGGCGTGTGGTGGTTCACGCATACCTTTATGGGAGCGAGAAATCTGCCTGGAATGGGGCTGCCGCTGCTGGTAACCGAATTGCTGATTGGACTGGGAACGGCGTTCTCCAACCGAGCAACCACCTCCCGTCTGCGGCAGTATCTGCGAAAAGCAGCGATGATTGCCGGCGTGGTGTTTTTGCTGGAAAGTCTGGTGTTTCATTTTCCCAGCTTCTCCACTCATCGGGAAACGACCGACCTCTCATTATCGCAGGCGGAAATCAGTGATACCAGTGCCGCACAGGTGGATGGCGACACCATTCAGATTTCCGGAAACTGTACGCTGACATTCTCCAATCTGGAGCAGTCCGCCGATATTCGCTATTTGACCCTGCTGATGGATGGGGAAGATGTTTATTACAACGTGACCTGCTCCATGAAAGACGAAAACCTCAGCAATCAGTTTGAACAGGTGGGAAAAACACAGGCAACGGCAACCAGTTTTTCCCTGCGATTTGCGATGTTGCCCTATCAGACCTTGCACGCCATTCAGCTGCAATTTACAGAGGTAGACGCACCGCTCGTGCTCCACAGCGGAACATTTTACACGGCAATGCCGTATCATTTTTCAGCGGCACGCTTCTTTCTGGTGCTATTGCTTGCATTGCTTCTGACAGCGTGCGAGCAGTTCCGCATCTGGGAGATTCGCTATCGGGCACACAACTGGAAACACAACCTTGCCGTGCTGGCAACGCTGTTCGGCTGCATGATAAGCGTCCTAGCGTTCCGTGTGCCGGACTTGGAGGCGACCACGTTAAATGGACCCGATTGACGTCAACAACGTCTATGCGATGACGCTGGATGCGTGGGAAAAGGGACAGACCAATATGGACTTAACGCCCTCAGAAGAGTTGTTGCAATCGGAAACACCATATGACAACTCGAACCGAGATGGCGTGTATTACCACTGGGACTATGCCTATTACAACCAGAAGTATTACTGTTACTTTGGCTGTGCACCGGTTGCCCTGCTGTATGTGCCGTATTACAAGCTAACAGGAAAAATATTGCCGTTGAACTGGGCGTACTGCATCATGACGGAAGCCGTCATTGTGACGTTGTTCGGCTTGATTCTGACGTTGGTGCGAAAGTTCTATAAGCGACCGCCGTTGATTTTGTTATTGCTGGGGCTGGTTTCTGCCGTGGCAGGAAGCGGTGTGCTGTTCGGCTTGAACTACAGTGACCGCTATCATCTCTGCATTTTAACGGGGATGTTCGGGCTGTTTCTGGCACTCTGGACGGGCTTTGCTGCCATGACTCCTCATCAATCCATCCGGACAGCCAACCGTTTGCAACAGCTTGCGTTCTGGCGAAAACAGAATGCATCAGAAGTATCCGTTTCTTATCAAGTGGTGGAGCAGGAAAGTTGGAAACGGTTTGTCCTGCTGGCAGTCAGTGCGATTGGAACGGTCATCACTGCCGCCTCCCGTCCAAACCTGCTGGTCTATGTATTGATTTTAGTTCCGGTATTTCTGCAATATTTGCTGTTCCGGAAAGAGATTCGGCTTTCGGTTCGGCTGATCAGTGCCGCTTGCTATCTTGTGCCAGCAATTGCCGGAGCAGCGGTGATTATGTGGTATAATCAGATTCGCTTCGATGACCCATTCCAATTTGGTTCGATTTACCAGATGACGGTCGACAATACCGCAGCCAACAAGATTACGCTTTCCCGTCTGCCGGCAGCCATCGGCACGTATTTCTTCAGCGGACTGGAACGCCTGAACGACTTCCCGTTTTTGCGGACGAAATATGTTACCATTGCCAATCGGCAGATGTATCTTTACGGAGAATCCACCATGGGAGCGTTTGCGTTGCCGTCTGTGCTGCTGGGGGCGTTTAGTATTCCGTTTGTATGGAATCGCTGGAAGCAGCAGAATTCCTGCACACTGCGGCGAGTGGTGCTTGCGTGCACAGCGATCGCAGTTGTGCTGTTGGCGTGGATTGATTTCTGCATGGCGGGGATTCTTCTGCGGTATATGCTGGATATTCTGGTGATTCTGAGCGTCTTGTCTACCGTGCTGCTGTTGCAAGTGCCTGCTCTGCTGAAATCGTATCATGCTGGCTTGGCACGGGTCAGCGAGAAAGTGATTGCAGCGGCGATGGTGGGAACGGTGGTTGTGTGCCTGTGTATCTTGATTACCTCCGGCGAGAAAGTTTCTCTGTTCAGAGCACATCCAACGCTTTGGAACACGTGGAAAGAAATTTTTGTATTCTGGCGATAACGCACCCGTTTTGATATCTGAATAAAAAAATAGCAGGGACATATGATTGATGTACCCTGCTATTTTTGTTTTGAATGGGAGAGCGGGAGCAACTAGGCTCAGCTCTTCTTTTCTTCGTGATATTCCTTTTCGGTGTTGACTGACCAGATGTTTTTCTTGTCCTTCTTGCCGGAAATAATGTTGTCGACTGCTTCAAAGGAAGTTGCCATGGAGTGATCCATATTGTTGTAACGGTGCTGACCGTTTCTGCCGACGCAGTAGAGGTTTTCAAACTGATTCAGATAGGCAATCAGGTCATCAATCTGTGCATAGGTATCGAAGTAAGCCGGATAAGCTTTCTTGACCTTTTCTCTGTGGGAGTCCTTGACATCTGACGGCGAGCTGATGACACCCATGGAAACGAGTTCCTTGATTGCCATGTTAATGCAAGCCTTGTCATCCATGTTCCAGAAGCTATCGCCCTCTGCACAGAAGTATTCCAGACCAATCCAGACGGTGTGTTCAGGGTCTTCAACCATGTACGGCGACCAGTTGTTGAAAATCTGAATCCGTCCGAGTTTGACGCCGACATCCTGTACATAAATCCAGCAGTCCGGAACGATGTTGCCGAGAGTTTTGATGTTGGTTTCGTTTTTCAGGTTCAGCTTGTCGACCAGCAACCCAACGGTGACGAAATCCCGATACGGCAGACCCTTTGCAATGGCTGCGATGTTGTTCGGAACGTCATTCATCCCAGCCACCAAATCCTTCAGCGGCATGGAGGAGATGAACAAGTCGCCTGCAATTTCCTGTTCCTTGCCATCCTGCTTGTAGGTCAGGGAGAGAATCTTTCCGGTCTTGTCGGTGTGAATCTGGGTGACTTCGCTGTTCATGAGAATCTTGCCGCCCATTTTTTCGATTTCGGAAGCGGTGATTTCCCAGAGCTGACCCGGACCATACTTCGGGTAATAGAATTCTTCAATCAGGGAAGTTTCCACCTTGCGGTTGGTCTTATTCGGATTCAGCTTGGAGAACATATCCTTGATGACGGCAGTGATGGACAAGCCCTTGACCCGCTGCGAGCCCCAGTCTGCGGAGATTTCTCTTGGATGGCGACCCCACAGCTTTTCGGTGTAGCCTTCGAAGAACATGGAGTACAGCTTTTTCCCGAAGCGATTGATATAGAAGTTTTCCAGAGAGGATTCTTCTTTTTTGCCGACAGTGCTCTTTAAGTAGCTGCATCCGGCTGCAACGGTGGTAGCGAATCCCATATTCTTGATGGTATCCCACTTCAGGGAAACTGGATAGTCAAAGAACTTATGCTTGTAATAAATTCTGGATACCCGATTCCGCACCAGCATGACACGGTCGGTTTTTTCCGGGTCTGGGCCGCCGGCAGCGAGTTTCTTTTCCCGATGCAGCTTGATGTCATCGAACGACGGCTTGCCCTGGCGTGGCATCATCTTCTGCCACCAGTCCATAACCTGCTGGTCTTTGGAGAAGAACCGGTGTCCGCCGATGTCCATGCGGTTGTTTTTATATTTTACTGTTTTCGAGATCCCGCCGATAGCATTGCTTTCTTCAAGAATGGTGACGGAATAATCCTTTGGGGCACGCTGGAGCAGTTCATAGGCTGCGGTCAGCCCTGCTGGCCCTGCACCAATAATGACTACATTTTTCATGATGGTAATACCTTCCTTAATTTGATAGACGTTTTTTAATTTTGGGCTTGCTTCACAAAAAAACTGTAAATCTCGGTTGATTTTTTGTGGATTGCCAAACAAGCTTATTATAACATATTTTCAGAACGCTATCAACAAAATGAGCGGTTTTCAAATCTTTTTTCTTTTTTTACAAGATTTCCGGTTTGGTTTGTGGTAGAATCAGAGATAGAAAAAGGAGGAATGCGAGATGCAAAAATCATATCAGAAAAACGAGCATGAAATTTATCTGGAGAACGAAGCCGGCGAGCGGATCGCAGAGATTTTGTTTCCGGAGGTAGAGCCGAAGGTCTATTGCATTCAGCGGACGTTTGTAGACGACAGTCTGCGGGGGCAGGGGGTTGCCGGAACGCTGATGGAACTTGCGGTGCAGGCGATTCAGGAACAGGGCGGAACGGTCACGGCAACTTGTTCGTATGCTCAGCATTGGCTGGAGAAGCACGCTAAGTAAACAGAGCCACAGAAAAATCCGCATCGGAGCAGGGGTGTTCCGGTGCGGATGGTTTTTTATTTGTAGCAAGTTTTGCAGGGTTCATATCCCTGTGCAACGGCTTGGCTTTCCGGAATTTCTCCAATGATCGTCCAATCGCCATGGACTTTCTTGTGATATTTTTTCCCGTTTTCCGTGATGATGACGGTTTGACCGCTGCTGTTTGCGTCTGGGGCAATCGTTGGGGCTTGCGTTGGAACTTCTGTTGCAGGGGGCAGCGTGGTTGCAACTGTGGTGGTTGGCTCTTGCTGTTCTGTGGTGACGGTTGTCGATTCTGTTGTCGCTGGTGAAAATTGAATGGAATCTACAATTTCATCCACATAGTCGGAGAGAATCGTCTTTTCGCCATACAGTTCCGTTGTGAAGCTGATGCAATACGCATAGTTCTCTTGCAAAATAATGATGTTATGAAAAGCCACACTCTTTATGGTTACATCAAAGACAATGGCAGGCTGCCCGTCAATCTCGATTTCTTGATAGTCGCTGGAGCTATCTGCTGAGGAGATGGACGCATTGTAGGCACTGGACAGGAAACTTTCCACATATGCGGTTTTCTCATAGCCGGATAAGTCGGAGATGTTGACTTCCTGCTGCTGTGCCATAACCATGATAAATCCGCCATCGCTCTGGTACCAATATTGATAGATGTCATTTTCCTGATGTGACCAGTTGGAATCACACAGGAACGAGAATCCATGAACGGTTTCTGTTTGGTCGAGGTTCATTTCCGGAGCTTCTTCCATGGCGGTTGTTGTAACTTTGATGTTTTTGATGACATCAAATCCATGTTTGGTTGTGGTAGCAGCCGTGGTTGTAACGGGTGCGTCTGTGGTAGTGACCACCGTTTCTGCGGAGCTGCTCTGTTCGGCAGTGGTTTGATTTCCGCAGCCGGAAAATCCAAGTGCACACAACATGGTCAGTAATACAATCATCCCTTTTTTCATACTTTTGCATCCTCCAAATAAAAAATAAAATACCCAATTCTGTTATTTTATCATATATTTCGAGAGATTGCAAGGATTTTCTCGCTTTTTCTAATCGGGAATATTCCAATAGATGGTTTTGTTTTGCCTTTAAAGGAGCACCCGTCCAATCAGGCTTTCGTAGATGTCGGCATTTTCGGAGCGGGGTTCTTCTTGCGTTGCTTTTTTGTAGGGCGTTCCCTCAGACTGATTCCAATAGAGCAGGGTGCTTTTCCAATTGGTAATGGGCTTCTGGTTTTTCGTCATCCAGCCCGTTTCTGTATAATAATCATAGAACTTCTGGACATCCACGCAAATCCTCTCTTGTTCCGCAAACGTCTGAATTCCTATCAGCATTGGAATCTTTTTATTAGTTGTATCTAAGATAGATTTCTTTCTTCTTGTTCTTCTATTTTTTTATTCTGTTGCCCGTTGCATGCCGTTGGCTTGTCCGTTGTTTGCCTCTCGTTTGACCGCAGGCTTGCCCCTGCCTGAAACAAATCGAAGTTTTTAATCGCAAATACGGTACAATTTGGGTATGCGGTCTTTGCCACACACCCTGCCACTTCGAGGTGCTTGATGGCAGTCCGTACTTTTTTACAGATAGTCCGGTTTTCTCCGCCTCAATGAGCAGCCGTACAATCCATCTTGCAACCCTGAACGAAATCTGCCTCTTTGCAGGCGTTTGATTCTTCTGAATATCAAAAACCGGATGTCTTGCAATTGCTGCAACGCATCCGGCTCTTTTTTATGCTTTTTTCATTGGCTGAAGCAAGGATTGCAGATGATAAATCGTCTTGCCATCCTTTTTCCGGTTTTCACGGAAATAAATGTTGCAATCCAGAATGTAATCCGCTTGTTTGCAGGCATTCCATTCTTCTGCGGTCAAATTCTTCAAATCCTTTTTGGAGGAGAAAATCACATGGTTTTGATTCTGTTGCAGCAAGGTTTCAAACAGCTGTCCAACAATGCTATCTGCAAATAAAACACTGATGGTCTTTCCTGTTTGCTGCATCCACTGCAAATTCTTTCTACAATACTGGTTGGTGTTGCCGTCCAGAATCATTTGCTCATAAAAAGACCGAATCTTGTGATTGCAATTCAATGCGGTTTCTCTTTTTTGAATCATGCTCTGATATTGTTCATCAATCACCTTGCGTTCCTTATCGCAGAATTGAATATAGCGAATCAACGCATCCCGGTCGAACATATCATACATGCCCTCTCGGATATACGGAACACAGGTCACACATTGTCCGCAGGGCTTTCCGTTGATGGGTTCATAGCAATGCCACAGCAAATCCCGCACATGGACGTATCCCAGTTTTTCAAATTCCTGATACACCGTCACCTTGTTAAATGGACACAGGCAGAAGGAAAGCCGCTGAAAAATCGCATAGATATCGGGGTCTGTACCCTCTTTTTTCAAGCGGTATTCGGTAATCAAACCGTTCTGTTTCTGTTCCATCTGATAAGGAATCGGCAGTTGGAAAAACGATTCCTCGCCATGCACGCCCAGTTCTACCACAGTCTGTTCACCACGGGCATATGACATCATTGCCCCATACTGTTCCGCCAGATGGATGATATTCGAGCCAAAAGACCGGATGCCCGGAGCTCGATTGGCCTGCAAAGCAAATACTTTCTTCTGTGCCCGCTTCAATCGAACAACGGTTTCTCCATACCGTTTTCTATGATAGTAAGTATAGGGAATCTGCTGTTGCCGAATCGCATCCGGAATTTCGTCCTCGCTGTCCGCAACAAGCCGAAATGGCAGCAATGTGGCTTTTGTGCGGGGGTCTGCCTTTAAAATCTCATAGATTTTCCCCATTGCCGTCAGTTCTTCTACGGCTGTTTTTCTGCCATTTGCACGCATAATATAAACCGGTAAAACATTCACTTCCAACTGTGAAAGCTGCACGATTCGCAAGGTGCTGTCCATGCCACCTGTCCAAAAGATTTGTACGGTCTGTCTTTCCATAAAAAGTCCTTCTTTTTCCTCTCTGAAATCAATTTCATTGGTCTGTCTTTGCATGGTTGTTCCACGCCAAGTTATTGTATCACGTTTGAAACTGCCTGTCAACAATCTGGAATGGAAAAGCATCAAAAAATTCTTTTTTTTATAAAAAAAGCCAGTGAATTCTTCTGGGATTTCTGCCGGAAATGATTTTATTTTTTCAATTTTCTACAAATTTTTTTCTTTTATTCAATTTTTATCCATCGGATATTGATTTCTTCCATTCCCATCGGTTTTTATAAAGTCTGCCCATGCTTCTGCTGGAATTAGAAACCGCCTGACGGTTCTTCATATTTTTGCAGAATTTTTCGCAGCGTTTCCACAAAGTCTGCCCGTACTTCTGACGGGGCGAGAATCTCCGCCTGTTCGCCGTATGCCAGCAATCGCCAATACAACGCCTGCAGATTCTTCCAACTGACCGACACCAGCAGGTTGCCGTCCGGTTCTGTCTGGAGGACTTCTGTTCCGAAATCATCCATCACACGCCATTTCACCGCTGCCGAAAACCGCACCAGCACGGGAACGGCTGGCTTTTCCGGCGGCATGGGGTCGGGCGTATACGCTGGCACGCTGCGAGCGGCTCGCTGCTCCGGCACTATCTGCAAATCCGTGATACGAGTCAGCTTAAATAGCCGATCGTCCTGCCGCAGATGGCAATAGCCCCAGACATACCAATGCCCCCATTGAAAAATCAAGTGATAGGGTTCGATTTTACGGGAGGTCGTGCCACTCGGAGCAGAGTAAGAAAACGAAATCTTGTGATTCTGTTCCATTGCCGCCTGAATCTGTTCGATTTTCTGGGAAATCGCTCCGGAATCCCATGCAGAGAGGTCAATCAAAACCGGATGCTCTGCCGGAATCGTCTTGGCGGTCGAAACAGAGAGCTTCTCCATCAGCTGTCGATAGCGATGCGTGCCGCTGATGCTATCCAGACTTTGCAGCCCTGCAAGAATCGCCTGCATTTCGCTTTGCAGCAGGACTGTTTTATCGAGTTTGTAGCCCTCCATAATGCGGATACCGCCATTTCGCCCTTTCTCGGTTACGATGGGAATCCCTGCACAGCACAGGGCATCCATATCTCGCAAAATCGTGCGGTGAGATACCTCGAACTTCTCCGCCAGTTCAAACGCTGTGACCTGCTCCCGTTGCAGCAGCACGGAGAGAATTCCAATCAGTCGGTCTAGTTTCAATCTGCTACCCCTTTTCTATATCAATGGATTTATGAAAATAGCGTTTCCAGTTCGCACGCCCACTCTGTCACAAAAATCAAGTTGCTATTTCTGGATGGTGCAATGAGAAAGTTCGCACAATTCCGCCTATTCAAATATTGCGACTTGCTCCCACATCAATAAATTTGTGATAGCATTTCCAGTTCGCCTGCTGTCTGCCCACTCAGCCACAAGAATCAAGTCGCTGTTTCCGGATAGCGTAATGAAAAAACTTCACACTAAATGCTGTCACCTGCTTCCCATTAATGAACTTCTGAAACCAGCGTTTCCAGTTCGTCCGCCGTCAAGCCGTCCTCTGACGTAATCGAATGGGCATATCCGCTATCCGTCCATTCTGCGACAAAAATCAAATCGCCATTTTTCCGGACGGAAACCGAAATGCCTGCAATCGTCTGTGTTTCCTCGCTGTCATAACGATTATAGTCGCCGCTGATGGGGTCTGTTCCAACGCCTTTCCGAATCCGCAAGCCCTCGTTTTCGCTTGCATCTTCATAAATCACCTCAATCATTTCCCCTTCGATTGCCTGAATGACGGTGCGGTCATATGTCCCATAGGCATCCGGAGTATCCAACGAAAAGCCAGCGATGTCCGCCGCTGCCTGTAGCGTCGCACAGGGAATGAATGGGTTGGGAATCTGCACGTTTTCTTCGGTTGTGGCTGGCTCTGTCTGCGTGGCAGAGGGGGTGAGTGGCGACTGCGACTTGCTCCGCTCGTACTGCAACAATGCCCCCGTGAGCACAATCCCTGCACAGGCTGCCACGGCAACGTATTTCATCCAACGGTTGGAAATCTGCTTCTTGGTCTGTTTCATGGGCTGTTCCTCCGCTTCTAATAAATACTGGTCGTCAATGTCCTCGATGGCATGCAAAAGCCGTTTGGCTGCTTCTCTGTCTTTCATCATATCGAAATCCCCTCCGTTTCGAGTGCTGCTTTCAGTTTCTTTCTTGTCCGCAGCAGCAGCATTTTCACTTTGCTCTCTCCCATGCCGTTTTTCTGGGCAATCTCTGCAATCGAATCCAGATACCAATACCGCTGCACAAATACAATTCTGGTTGCTCTTGGCAGCTGTTGCAAAAACAATTGCAAGCATACCTGTAGAGCAGCTGCATCGGCTGCCTGCTCCACGGAGTCGCTCGCCGGAATGCATTCTGTCAGCTCATCCAGTGCCAAATCTACAGCGTTTCCGCCACGCTTTGCGGCGTGGTTTCGCTCCCAGAAATGCAAGGCGAGATTTCGGGTGATTTTCCCGAGAAATGCTTTCAGAGAGTGCGGTCGATTGGGCGGAATCACCTGCCATGCTTTCCAGTAGGTTTCATTCTCGCATTCCTCCGCATCCTGTGGCTGTGAGAGAATGCGGTAGGCAATCGCATAGCAGTATGTTCCGTATTGCTGTTTCGTCTGCTCCAGTGCCAGTTCCGAACGGGAGAAATATAAGTCTAACAGGATTTCTTCCTGCATGGTATCCACCACCTTTCATCTCCATAGACCGGATTGGCTCTGATTGGTCACATGGTTCTGTAAAAAAAGTTTCTGGAACGACAAAAAAAGACTGGAGCAGACTTCTGTATCCTCCAGTCTTTTTGTTCATGATATGCTTGTATAAAAAATTTAGTCGCCGAACGAAATGCCCAGATTCCGAGCCGTTGCAACCAGCTGGTCATCCGGTGTGACAAACTTCGTCTTTCCGGCAATCTCTGCCAGCGGATTGGCGGTAATCGTTCCGCCTACCTTGGCAACTGTCATGCCATAGTGCTCTTCTTTAATCAGCTGTGCAGCGTATACGCCGAACTGTGTTGCAAGAATCCGGTCGTATGCACTCGGGCTACCGCCCCGCAGCATATGCCCCGGCACGCAAACCCGTGCTTCCAATTGTGTCTTCTGCTGAATCTGTGCAGCGATGCGGTTGGTTGCGGTAATCACGCCCGCTTCTGCACGGAGTCTTGCCCGTTCTTTCTTTTTCAGCTTGGCTTCTTCCTTGTCAAAGCAGCCCTCTGCAACGGCAATAATCGAGAAGTTCTTACCGCTTTCGCTCCGCTTCAGAACCGACTTGCAAACCTTGTCAATGTCATATGGAATCTCCGGAATCAGAATGATGTCTGCACCACCAGCAATTCCTGCATTCAGCGTCAGCCAACCGGCTTTGTTGCCCATGATTTCACAGAGCAGAATGCGGGAGTGGCTGTTTGCAGTCGTGTGCAGGCGGTCAATTGCATCCGTTGCAATGTCCACTGCTGTATGGAATCCAAAGGTAACGTCTGTGCCATAGATGTCGTTGTCAATGGTCTTTGGCAAGCCGATGACGTTCAGCCCCTCTTCTGAGAGCAGCTGTGAGGTCTTGTGCGTGCCGTTTCCGCCCAGTGTCAGCAGGCAGTCCAGCTTCTGGCTCTGGTAGGTTTTCTTCATATTTTTTACTTTATCGATATTATCATCGCCAATGACTTTCATCATCTTGAACGGCTGCCGTTTTGTTCCCAGAATCGTACCGCCACGGGTCAGAATCCCAGAAAAGTCATCCGGTTTCATTTCCTTGCAAATATTGTGAATCAGTCCATAATAGCCGTCTGAAATGCCAACGATTTCTACATTTTCCGTCCCCAGCATTTGGTAGCATGCCTTTGCAACGCCACGAATGGTTGCATTCAGTCCCGGGCAATCGCCGCCGCTGGTCAAAATTCCAATTCTCCGTTTCATCAAACAGAACCTCCCATCAAAAATTTTCTTACAGAAAGCATGTCCGGATTTTGCCGGAACATGCAAATGATTGTTATAATTGTATCATTTTTTCTGCATTTTGTCAACGGGATTCTATGAACAGTGCGAAAATCTGCGGTAACATTTTCCGTTTTTCGGATTCTGTTCTTTTCCGATTCTTTTCCAAACGGGGGTTTTGTTGAAGGGATGTAAAAGAATCGTTATGCCTTCCTGCACCCCCTTTGTCACTCCGTGACATCTCCCCTTTCAGGGGCGACAAATTAGAATACCACTGCACAGCAATCCGCCCATAATCTGTTTCTCTCTCATTTTCGCCTGCTCCAAAACCGAAAAAGCACCTCCATGCCGTTCCAAATCAGCGTTGCCAACAAAATCAGCATGCCGATTGGAATCGCCAGTATCAGCAGGCAGCCAATCCCAATTCCCATAACAAGTTTTTCTTTCATTTATGATTTCACCAACTGATAATAGCTATGCGAGGTCAACTTATACATCAACGCATACAAGGCAGCAAACACAAGAAAACCGCCAACGGTTATGATTGCAAACAGAGAAATATTGATCAGACCCATCACCGCCAGCAACCGGTACAGCATCGGAAAGGCAAATGCCAGATGCACCCCAGCCATGAGCAGCGGAGCAGTAAAGACCGTTAAAATCTGCGAGTTGATGCTTCGCTTGATTTCTTTTTTCGTCATGCCGACTTTTTGCAAAATCTCAAACCGTCTGGCATCTTCATAGCCCTCTGAAATCTGCTTGTAATACATAATCAGCACCGTTCCGAACAGGAATACCACGCTCAGCAGAATGCCCAGGAACAGCAGTCCGCCATACAGGGCATAGAAGCTCGAACGCCCACCTTCCCGACTCTCACAAACACAGCCTTCTTCCGAAAGCTGCTGCTGCAACGCTGCTTGAATGGCAAGCTGTGTGTCTGCGTCCGCATCCAAATCAAATCCTTTGTAGAACTGAATGACGGAAGCATACCCATTATAGGCTTCTGCCTGTCGTTCATTGAGTTCCTGCATCATCGCCATATCCGGCACAATCAAATACAGCATCCGGCTGACATTGGCAAAAGCATCGCCGTCATCCACAAACTGCGGAACTTGTTTCTGAATCTGAAACGGCTGCATCGTTCCGATTTGAATCGTATCTCCGGAATACGAACCATCTATCACAGATAGCAATACTTCGCCATCCTGCAATGTTTCCGACGTTCCGGCTAAACGATTGTATTCTTCCAAAGTGAATATCTTCACAGTTGCAATGTCATCATAATCCACAACCAAATCCCGTTCAAACTGTAACCGATTTCCATTCAGCACCCCACTGATTTGCAGCGTGGTTTCGTGTATTTCGTTTTTTTCCTGCAGAGAATAACGGGATACGACTTCTGCAATTTTTTCTTCCAATGCTTGTTCGTCAAAATCGGAATAGGCTGTGACTGAAATATCCCTTGGGTATCGCTGATATAAGCTGTCTTCCAAACCCAGATACAAACAAAGCGTGCTGGAAATCATCACCAGAACCATTGTGGACAGCACACAGATGGAAGCCAGACTCGAACCGTTCCGCTTCATCCGATACCGCATGGACGAAACCGAGATGAAATGCTGTAACTGGTAATAATATCGCTTATTCTTCTGCAACAGCTTGCACAAAGCCACAGAACCGCAGATGAAAAGCAGATACGTTGCTAAGATAACCAGCACCACCGCCAGAAAGAACATCGAAAAGGCAGCAATCGGCTGTTGAATTGTCACGGATAAATAATAGGCAATGCCCAGCATCACCAATCCGCAGAGCGTCAGCAACCAACGGGCTTTCGGGGGCTTTTCGCCCTGTTTTTCCCCTCGCAGCAGGGCAATCGGCTTGGAAACGTGAATCTGTCCGAGCGAATACAGCAGGATGATGCCATAGGAAACCGCTGTCAGCAAAATCGTATTCCGCACGGCATTCGGTTCAATCCGGAAACCCATCGGGCTGCTGTTGCCCAGCATCTTCGCTGCCATCAGTTCCGAGAGCTTCGACAGCAGAATGCCCAGCCCCAGACCGCCAACCATGGACGTTCCAAACAGCATCCCATTCTGCCAGCACAAAATGCGAGCGATGTTCCATTTTCCCATGCCGAGGATATTATACAGCCCGAATTCTGTTTTTCGCCGCCGCATCAAAAACGAGTTCATGTAGAATAGAAAAATCGCTGCAAAGATGGCAACCACACCCGTTCCCCACGAGAGAATCATTTGCATCTCCTGCCCGCCGTGCATTTCATAAATGGCTTTGCTATACGTCAGATAGGATACGATGTAATACATCATGGTAATGCCGATACTGGTCAGCAGAAACGGCAGATAGATTTTCTGGTTCTTATAAATGCCGTGCCACGCCAGTTTCCAATAGAGCGTTTTCATGCCTGTTCCCCTCCTGTTGCCAACATCGTCAAGGTATCGGAAATCTTCTGATACAACTGTTCATTCGTGCAGCCGCCCCGATAAATCTGATGGAACAGCACGCCGTCCTTGATGAACAGAATCCGGTCTGCACGGCTTGCCGCCTTGGTGGAGTGTGTTACCATTAAAATTGTCTGTCCGGTCGCATGAATTGCGGAAAAGACATCCAGCAAGCCATCTGTAGACTTGGAATCCAGTGCTCCGGTCGGCTCGTCCGCCAGAATCAGCTTCGGCTTGGAAATCAACGCTCTGGCAACCGCTGCACGCTGTTTCTGTCCGCCGGAAACTTCATACGGGTATTTCTCCAGCAGGTGCGTAATCCCCAGTTGTTCCGCAATCGGCGTCAACCGCAACTCCATCTCTTTCGGCGACTTCCCAGCCAGCACCAGCGGCAGAAAAATATTATCTTTCAGAGAAAACGTATCCAGCAAGTTGAAATCCTGAAACACAAAGCCCAGATTATCCCGCCGGAACGCTGCAATTTCCCGTTCCTTGACCATCGTCAAATCTTTTCCATCCAGAAAAACTTTCCCACTGGTCGGCTGGTCGAGGGCTGCCAGAATATTCAGCAGCGTGGTCTTCCCCGAACCCGATTCCCCCATGATTGCCACATATTCGCCCGTTTCGACGGAAAACGAAACGTCCGAAAGTGCCTGCACCTGATTCCCGCCAAATCGGGTGGTATAGATTTTCTTCAAACATTCTACTTGTAGCATTGCCATTTGCAATTGCCCCCTTCTGTGTTGTTGTCTTTATTGTATCAGAAATCCCACTGCTCCGCCATTGATTTGTGTGACATTTTGCCGGAGGAATGTGACATTTTTGTAAGGTGCAAGCAGAGGAATTCCGCCTGCTGCCTTGTATTCTCATAAAAGTATCTGTTTTTGTGTGAATTCTCTGAAAATGTTTAAAAATGCGATTGACTTTGCACAAATTCCAAACTATACTGAAAGTAGTTGCGTACACAAACCAACACAAAAGGAGAATCAACATGAAAGCACCCCAAAAAATCCTTGCAGTCGGATGAAGTCGTCTATGACTCCCTGATTAGCGACTACGACAGCACCTATGACACCTCCAACGGCTATGAAACCATTCCGAACAAGCTGCCGAGTGCACCGTCCGAACTCTCCCGGATGGTGCACTTCATGGATACCAATTATGTCTATCCGGGCGAACGGTTCGATATGTACCTCTGGGCAACACAGGGCTTCCCGTCCATCGGCGGATGCGGCGGTGACTGGGGGCAGCGGCTGTCGGATGATGCTTACTTGAATATGCTGAACGGCACAAACCTGCACGTTCTGGAACATGAACTCGGTCACGGCTTTGGTCTGACGGACTTCTACGGCGGAGAAGGCGAAAGCGATGGCTTCCCACCAGGGGGGTTCCCAGACAACGGCACGTCCATCATGATGGCTGGTTCTTCTCAGAGCATCACCGACTTTGACAGCTGGTTCTTCCGCTATGTCTGGTCGAAAATCAAGAACGATTCCGGCAGATTCAACCTGACCACCACACCTGTTACCACAACGACAACCACAACCCTGCCGACCGTCACCACAACCCACTTCCAAGGTGGTTTCCAGCGAAACGACTCTGCCGATTACCTATGACAGCAAAAATGGCTACTGGCTGCTAAATACGCAGGGAGCAACCCACATTGCCCTTCAGGTAAAGGGCTTGCCATATTCGGGTGTCATTGGCACATACGGCTATTGGGATACCAACAGCAACACTTGGCAGTCTACAGAATGGTCGATGCCGGAAAGCCTTGGCGAAACCGGCGTGAAAACACTCACGATTGACCTGCCAGCTTCTGTTTCCACCAGCCAGATTCAAATTCAGGTGAACTGGTATGCACGGTGGGATAATGCCGTTGGCGGCATGGCGGAACGGGATGCTTCTACGCTCCAGTTCTCTGCTGTGGGAAATGCAGCTGCTCCGGTAACAACCACCACTCGTGCGACTACAAGACCAACCACCACCACCACTACCACGACAACCACGAAAAAGACAACCACCACCAAAAAAGCAACCACCACAAAGAAAACAACTGCAACCACCAAAAAGACAACGACAACCACGACTACCACCACAAAGCCAAGCTCCGGCAAAAAAGTCGTTCTGAAAAATGTTTCATACAGAACAGCGTTTGACCTGACACCATACAACGATCAGAAGATTCGCTCCATCACGCTGCAATTCAAGGACAGTATTCCAAATTCCGGCGGCTGCCTCGTATTGGGAAACTGCTGGAACGAACAGCATCCGATTGCATATTCCGACTTGCAGAACGGGACGATTACCTTCCAGATTCAGAATCCGCAGGATGTCATGACCATCTATAACTATTACGGACTGGGCAGCTTGCAGTCTATCACACTGAATTATTAATGCTCGTCTGACGCATTTCCATAAAAATCCACAGACAAACTTTTGCCTGTGGATTTTTCCATTCTGAAACATCTAAAAGCACGCTTTCTGAAACACCGGCAGTTTGTTTTCATGTTTCCAAAATTCCTGTACAATAATAAGAGAAATGGAACAACCAACAAGGAGGGTTTTCTCATGAAAACGATTCAGTATAAAGACATGGGTGCTCGCATCCGTGCACAGCGGGAACGCCTGGGATACACCAGAGAGCAGCTTGCGGAAAAATTAGATGTTTCGACAAAATTCTGCTCCGATATTGAACTGGGCATCAAGGGCATCTCCATTCAGACGCTGGCAAAGCTTTCAGATTTGCTCTGCCTGCGGACAGATTATATTCTCTTCGGTGAGGAGCAGCCCGAACACACCGCAGAACTGGAAATGATGGATGCTCTCATCCAAAAGTGTCCGCCTAACCATCAGGACGACCTGCTGACCATCATTCATGCGTTCATCCATGCTGTTTCCGAACCGCAAGAACCAACTGAATAAAAAAGAAAGCGGTAACACAGGACACACTTGTCCCTGTTACCGCTTTTTTCTTGAAAAATTTCCGCATCTTCGTGCCGACATCTGCACCAAAGCAACCCTAGATTCCCTGCGAAAAAGCGTTCTTCCCTCGCTTAAACACAGCGTTTCCAATGCTGTTTCAGATTCGCACACGCTCCAACCACCAGCATGAACGATGCGGTGAGTAATCCAAATCCGATAATGGTTACCAGAAAGTTCCGGTGCAGCAGTGTCGCCAGCAGAGCCGCAAGCAGCTCAATGCCTAAGACGATTCTGGTTCTTCTGCGATAAACCCGAACTTCTGTTTCATCTAATGGATTGTTTTCTGTTTCCACTGGTGCAAGCCAGAGCAGCACCGCACTTGCAGCCAGAATCAAAATCCAAGCGGCAAGCAGCGAAACAGAAACCCACTTCAGAATTGCCAGCAATGCTGCAATCAAAAGTGTCGATAACACATAGCACTTCACGGGGGAATCCGCATGGTGTCCGCCCGCAGAAATGCGAATGGGGATAAACGACAGATTTAACAGCACGCATGGCAAAAAAAGTCGAAACAGAATGCCCAAACCAATTGTCGTCACAATGTTTAAGAGCATCATTCCAAACTGATAGCATCCGAACACATAAATATCTGCATCGGATTCGGGAATGATTTCCGCCTGTATCAATTTCTTTGCAAATTTTTCCGAGCATGTTTGCAGCATCAGAATTTCCGCATCTTCTTCACGGATTTCGGTGTCTTCGGCTGATATTGCCACCAAGTACAAGGGAAATTTGCCCAGAAAGAAGATGATTTTTTTGCAATGGAAGCTGCTACCTGTAATACCTTTTTGGAAGTCTGTTTCATTCAAATACACCTTTTTTTAAAAACAAATTCAAGATATCTTGTGAATTCAGCGTATCACAAGCATCATAAGATGTCAATTTTTTTGCATCAAACGGGATTCTTTTGCATGAAACGGGATTTTCAGGTTGATTTTCACAAAAAGTTCATTTAAAAATTCGTTGCTGTTGGAATCGTAATCGCAGCAGTGAATATTCCATCTTCTACATCGGTTTTAAAATCGCCTTTGTATTTTTTCACAACCATTTCTACATTCTTCAAGCCTAATCCAAAATGTCCTTCTTTGGTAGAAACAACAGTGTTTCCCTCTCGCTTTAAGTCGTTCTTTGTCGGATTCTCCACATGAATCATGATTTCTCCCATTTGAAACGCCACTGCAAAATGAATATATCGCTGTTCTTCCGGCAATTCTAAAACCGCATCTACGGCATTATCCAAAAGATTGGATACAATTGTAGTCAAGTCTACACCAGCTAACATTGACAGCTGTTCTTCTCCCTGTAAGTCCATTTTCAAAACAATATGCCGCTGTTCTGCTTTCAAAAAAACATGATTTAAGATAGCAGAGAGCAGCGGATTTTCGCACTGAATGGATGGCTGTAATTCATTCAGCTTTTGAAACAGCGATTCCTTGTATTGCTGTGCCTCTGCGAGATGGTCGGATTGAATCAGAGATTCCAAAGCTCGCACATGCCGTTTTGCATCATGAATGGTTTCCATCGAATTTTGATACCGCTGCTGTAAATCAGAATATACTTCCAGCTGCATTTCTGATTGCTGCTGCAAGAGTGCATTTTCTTTTTCTGTCTTCCGAACAATCGAAATCCGATAAAATACAACCACAATATAACCATCCAACACCAAACAACCTATCAAAAATAAAATTAAAAACATACCAGAAGAATACGCTTGAATGTATTTGCAAACATAAGCAAATACCGCAATCTCTCCAGTTGCCAGCATCGTATAGAAAATCGCCTCATACCAAGAAAAAATTGCGTGTTTTTTCCGAATCAATGTAAATAAAAGCTGACAGAGTAAAAATGTCATCAAACTTGTAAATGCATTTCGAACTAAAAGGCTGGTTTCTTGCAGCGTAGAAGAAATACTACTATCATAATAAGTAGAAAGCAACAAGACAGAAAAAACATCTGCGATAAATCCACAAAAAGCAATCAAAACATCATAAACCAAAAAATAAAGTTTTTTACATCGATAGCAAAGCAACGTCGACCCCACAATCATAAACATCGCAGACGTCATATTGAGAACGGGTATTTGCAATAGTCCAATTGCACCCTGCACCAATGCAATTCCCAATGCTCCCAGTAATCGCAAGAGAAAATGTGACCTTCGTTCCAGAATTTGAAACAAGACCCACGTTCCAGAAAGTACCGTTGCAATACTCGTCCCAGCATTCGCTAAAAATTCCATCATCATCGTTTAATCCCTCCAATTGATATTCAAACTATTGTGTAAATAGGCACTGATTTGTTCATGAACCTGCTTCCGGCGATTCTTCGCAATCGGAATCATTTCATGATTTTTCATCTCAATCTCTGCACCAAAGGAAAGGATTTGTCCGGGATTTACCAGAAAACTTTTGTGCGGTACCAAAAAGCCATACGACTGCATTTGTTTTTCCAAGTTTTTCATGCTGCTGGAAAGATACCAAGTTCCGGTTGTTGTCACCAACTTCACACGGCGGTTCTGCCCATATTCAAAATAGAAAATGTCCTCCATGTTGACGGAAATCTGTTCCTCTAACGTCTGAAACACCAATCTGGTCTTTGGTTCTTCCGGCTGGGTATAAAGCAAGAAGTCCTCTAAATTCTTGTAAATGTCCGATTGTCGAATCGGTTTTGGTAAAAAAGAAAATGGATGTACGGTAAACGATGCAGCCATTTTCTCCGTATAATTACTGACATAAATCACACATACCTTTCTATCCCACGTCCGAATTTTTTTCGCGGTTTCAATGCCGTCCATGCCGTTCATCTGAATATCAAGAAAAATCAAGTCATAAGACCGGCTGCTCATAAGCAGGGATTCTCCACTGTGAAAGGTATCCATGCGATAGTCATCTTCTCGATTTTTTTGTCTAAAAAATTTCTGAATGCTTTGCTGGATAAATCTAATTTGTCTACTTTCATCATCCACAATCGCAATTTGTATCATAATCTTCCCCCTTCGTACCCTTCATCATAGCATAAAAACAGGCAAAAAGCAAGCCAGCATGGCTGCTTTTCAGAGATTTTACATATCATAAGAAACTGTAAACCAATTGTTTTCATTGCGTGTTTGGATTGGCTGATTTCCTTTCACAGTTTTGTTTCATTTCCCATTTTTGGCGTTGCATTTTCGCCAGTTTTTTGTTATAATAAGCCTTAGAAAGGAAGATGCTCTATGACCACAATCGACCTCATTACTGGCATTCTTGGGGCTGGGAAAACCACCTTCATCCGCAAGTATGCCGCCGACCTGCTCGCACATGGCAAGAAGATCGCCATCCTCGAAAACGACTTCGGGGCAGTCAATGTTGACCGGATGATGCTGCAAGACCTCCAGAGCGACCGCTGCAAGGTAGAAATGATATCCGGCTGTAATGACCCGACCTGTCACAAACGCCGCTTTAAAACGCAGCTGATTGCCCTTGGCATGCAGCAGTTTGACCGTGTCATCTTAGAACCCTCCGGAATCTTCGACATGGACGAATTTTTCGACACGCTGTATGAATCCCCCCTCGACCGCTGGTTCTCCATTGGCAGCATTCTGACCATCGTGGATGCGACCATGGACGAGGTGTTGTCTGCACAAATGGAATACCTGCTCGCCTCCGAGGCGGCGTGCTGTGGGAAGCTGGTGCTCAGCAAGCGTTCCTTGCTGCCGGACTGCTCAGAGGCAGAATTGACCGACCGCACCCTTCGCCATCTGAACCGCTCGCTTGCTGCGATTCAGTGCAGCCGCCAGTTTCAACCGCAAGACCTCTTCATTAAGGACTGGGACAGCATGACGGATACCGACTTTCAGGAGCTGCAAGCTGCCGGATACCGCAACAGCAGCTATGTGAAGCAGTACGATGCCGACGACATCCAGAGCCACAGCGTGGTGCATGATTCCATGCATATCCACCTGCCGGATGAACGAATTCCGGAGATTCTGCAAGCGATGCTCAACGACCCGAACTGCGGGACGATTTACCGCATCAAGGGGGCGTTGCCGCTGAAACAGAACCGCTGGCTCAGCATCAACCTGACCCAGAAAAAGGCGGAGTTGCAGACCGTTTCCAATGGGCAAAGTGTCTTGATTGTCATCGGCGACCAGCTGAACCGAGAAGTGTTAGACGCTCACTTGAAAGCAGAGAATACCGACCCCCGAATCGATATCCATCTGAATGAAATTAATACAAATTGCACAAAAGCAATGCACAAAGGCTGACTGGAATCATCCGGTCAGCCTTTTTTGTGAAAATCTAGTGAAACCTGCTCCAGCCCCCCTTGACAAATTTTATACCGCACGTTATAATAGAACAATGTTAATACATAACATTGTTATGAATTGAAGGGAGGTGCATACCATGATGATGCATCCAAAACATCACGCATTCTTTGAAATCATGCAGCAATTCCGCAGCCTGAACCTGCTGGCAACGCTGCCGCTGCCCCGACAGGATTACATGGTGCTTTATGCAATCAGCTGCCTGCAAAAGGAACATCCCGATTCCTGCACCGTTTCGATGATTGCCAAGAAGATGCAGATTCCGCAGCCAGCGGTGTCCCGTACCCTGCGGAGTCTGGAAAACGGCGGCTATTTACAGCGGGAAGTCTGCCGTTCCGACCGCCGGAATACCTATGTATCATTGACCGATGCCGGAAAGACTGCCGTACAGGAAGCCGACCAGACGCTTGCTACGTTCCATGAAGGCATCCAAAAACGGTTCACCAAAGAAGAATCCGAACAGCTCATGGCACTGCTCCAGCGGCTCTATACGGCGGCTGCAGAGCAGTTGGCAGAAATGAAGGAAGGAGCACAGAAACCAGATGGGAAAACTCTTTAAAAACCTCAAACCATACTGGAAATCCGTGCTGATGATTGTGGTACTGCTTGTGGTGCAGGCATTTTGCGACCTGTCCCTCCCGCAGTATACCTCAGACATCATTGACACGGGCATCCAGAACAGCGGGGTGGAACACATCCTGCCGGAAAAAATCACGGCGGAAGAGTTCCAGAACGCCCAGCTTTTCATGACAGCAGACGAACAGAAAACATGGCAGGATGCTTACAGCGGCAATGGCGACCTCCTAGACCGCAACGACTTCTCCAAAAAAGACTTGGAACAGTTCGACAGCGACCTCATCGTTCCCATCCTGCTGAACTACCAGATGTCCATGATGTCCGAAGACAGCTTTCGGGAAATGCTCATGCAACAGCAGCAGGGCAATCCGCAGGCAGCCGAACAGCTGAAAACCATGTCCATTGCTGACATCGGAAACAGCATGGGCGTAACGCTCACGCCGTTTGAACGCACCGAAGAGGACGACGACGGCAACGAAACCACTGTCACTTGCGTGGACGTTCGTCCGCTCTTTGCAGCAATGCAGGAGGCTGGACAGTTCACTGAAGAAACCCGCTCCGAGATGCGGAGTCAGCTCGAAACCATGCTCGATACCATGGGCGAATCCCTTGTGCAATCCATGGGCGTTACCTATGCCGTGCAGTGCGACCAGGCTGCCGGACTGGATACCGATAACATCCAGACCAATTACCTCTGGGCAGCTGGCGGAAAAATGGTTGCTATGGCATTCGCCATGATGGCTGCCACCATCTGTGTCAGCTATGTGGCTGCACGGGTCGGTGCAGGGGTCGGCAGAGATTTGCGGAAAAAGGTCTTCTCCCGTGTCATGCAGTTCTCCAATGCGGAAATGGATCAGTTCTCCACCGCTTCCCTGATTACCCGAAGCACCAACGACATCCAACAAGTACAGATGGTCACCGCAATCTTCCTGCGGATGCTGCTGTACGCTCCGATTTTAGGCATTGGCGGCATTCTGAAAGTCGTCAATACCGGTGCTGGCATGGGCTGGGTCATTGTCTTAGCCGTGCTGGTCATTCTGGGCATTGTCGGCGTTCTGATGTCCATCGCCATGCCAAAGTTCCAGAAGATGCAAACCTTGGTTGACCGTGTGAACCTGGTTTCCCGTGAAATTTTAACAGGTCTATCCGTGATTCGGGCATTCGGCAGAGAAAAAACCGAAGAAAAGCGGTTCGACACTGCCAACCAGAACCTCACCAAAACCAACCTGTTTGTCAATCGGGTCATGACGTTCATGATGCCTGTCATGATGCTGATTATGTACAGCCTGACGATTCTGATTGTCTGGGTTGCTGCCCATCGCATTGACGGCGGTTCGATGCAGGTTGGCTCAATGACCGCATTCATCACCTATGCAATGATGATTGTCATGTCGTTCCTGATGCTCACCATGATGTCGGTGATGTTGCCTCGTGCCTCTGTTGCAGCTGGCAGAATTGACGAAGTATTGCAAACCAAAACTTCTGTTCAAGAACCGACTGCTCCGCAGCACCTCGCACAGCCGACCGGTGTTCTGGAATTCGACCACGTTTCGTTCCGCTATCCGCATGCGGAAGAAGATGCCCTCTCCAACTTGAGCTTTACCGCAGAGCCGGGCAAAACCACTGCCATCATCGGCAGCACAGGTTGCGGCAAGTCCACGCTGGTCAACCTGATTCCTCGGCTTTATGATGCAACCTCCGGCAAAATCACGCTGGACGGCGTGGAAATTCAGGATTTATCGCTGGAGGAACTCCGGCAGCAAATCGGCTTCGTTCCGCAAAAGGGCGTGCTGTTCTCCGGAACGATTGCCAGCAACTTGCGGTTCGGAAACCCAACGGCAACCGATGCTGAAATTCAGCAGGCTGCGGAAATCGCACAGGCTTCCGACTTTATCGGAGAAAAACATGACCGATATGAAAGCACGATTGCACAGGGCGGTTCAAACGTGTCCGGCGGTCAGAAACAGCGTCTGACAATTGCAAGAGCGATTGCAAAACATCCGAAAATCTTTGTATTTGACGACAGTTTCTCAGCCCTCGACCTGAAAACCGATGCAGCCCTCCGAAAAGCATTACAGGAACAGGTACAGAACAGCACGATGATCATCGTAGCACAGCGAATCAGCACGATTCTGCACGCCGACCAGATTTTAGTACTGGAAAACGGCAGCATTGTCGGCAAGGGCACACACGAAGAACTGTTACACAACTGTACCGTTTACCAACAGATTGCAAAATCACAGCTTTCTGCGGAAGAACTCGGACTCTCTGAATCCGATACAGAGGAAGGAGCGATGAACGATGGCGAATGAACAACGGCGTGGAATGGGAGGCCGAATGGGCGGCAGAATGACAGTCGAAAAGCCAAAGGACTTTAAAGGCTCAATCGGCAAGCTGTTCGCCTACATGAAACAATATCATGCAGCCGTGCTGATTGTCATGCTGTGTGCGATTGCCTCTACGGTGTTCAGTGTCATTGGCCCAGACATCTTGGGCAAAGCGACCACCGAACTTTCTAACGGTCTGCTGGCGAAAATTCAGGGCACAGGCAGCATCAACTTCACGAAAATCGGACAGATTCTCTTGTTTGTCCTCGGCTTATACCTGCTCAGCTCCGTGTTCAGCTTTGTACAGGGCTGGATTATGAGCGGTGTCACGCAGAAAATCTGCTACCGGATGCGAAAAGACATCTCCGAAAAAATCAACCGCATGCCAATGGCATACTTTGAAAGCCGTACCTATGGCGAAGTGCTCTCCCGCATTACCAACGATGTCGACACCCTCGGACAGAGCCTGAACCAGAGCATTACCCAGATTATCACATCGGTTGCAACGATGGTCGGCGTTCTGGTCATGATGCTGCGAATCTCTCCGCTGATGACGCTGATTGCAGTTGTCATCCTGCCGATTTCGGTTGCCATGATTTCTTTCGTGGTCAAGAAGTCCCAGAAATACTTTAAGCAGCAGCAAGAATACTTGGGACACATCAACGGTCAGGTAGAAGAAACCTATGCCGGTCACACCGTCATTCAGGCATACAACAAGGAACAAGACACCATTCAGCAATTCTCTGAAACCAATGATACGCTTTATCATTCCGCTTGGAAATCGCAGTTCCTCTCCGGCTTGATGCAGCCAATCATGATGTTTGTCGGAAACCTGGGCTATGCAGCCGTTGCCCTCTCCGGCGGTCTGCTCGCCATTCGGGGAACAATTACCATCGGTGATATTCAGGCATTCATTCAGTATGTCAAGAACTTCACCCAGCCGATGCAGCAGATTGCACAGGTTTTGAATCAGGTACAATCCATGGCGGCTGCCTCCGAACGGGTCTTTGCATTCCTGGAAGAGGACGAAGAAGTGCCTACTGAACATCCGATTGCTCTGCCGGAACAAATTGCCGGAAATGTTTCGTTCCAGCATGTTTCCTTTGGCTATCAGCCGGAGCAGCAGATTATCCACGATTTCAGTGCAGATGTTCACTCTGGACAGAAGATTGCAATTGTAGGCCCAACGGGTGCCGGAAAGACGACCATGGTCAAATTGCTGATGCGGTTCTATGATGTCAACAGCGGAGCGATTCTGTTAGACGGGCACAACGTCAAAGACTTTGAACGGCACGACCTGCGGAAAGCGTTCGGCATGGTATTGCAGGACACTTGGCTGTTTCAGGGCACGATTATGGAAAATATCCGCTATGGCAGACTGGATGCAACGGATGAAGAAGTCATTGCTGCTGCAAAGGCAGCCCATGCGGACAGCTTTATCCGCCAGCTGCCGGACGGCTACCAGATGGAATTGAACGAAGATGCCAGCAATGTTTCCCAGGGACAGAAACAGCTGCTCACCATTGCCCGTGCAATTCTGGCAGACAATCGGGTCATGATTCTGGACGAGGCGACCTCCTCCGTCGATACCCGAACCGAAATCCAGATTCAAAAGGCAATGGATCACCTCATGGAGGGCAGAACCAGCTTCATCATTGCCCATCGGCTTTCGACCATCCGGAATGCAGATTTGATTCTGGTCATGAAAGATGGCGACATCATCGAGCAAGGTTCGCATGACGAACTGCTTGCACAGAACGGCTTCTATGCGGATTTGTACCGCTCGCAGTTCGCACAGACCGCATAAACAGAAATTCGTTCGATAGTTTTTCAAAACCGACAGGAAGTGTTTTTTTCTGTCGGTTTTTTCTAGAAATGGGATTTTTTACAGGATTTTTCTTGACTTGTCTATGATTTTTTGGTATAATAAAAGTTATACTTCATAGAAAAAACATGAATTTCCAACTCATGTACCAAAGGAGGAACACGCATGGATTCCTATAAACAATGCCCGAATTGCGGACGACAATTTCCAGTCACAGATATTTTTTGTGATAACTGCGGCTGTCAGCTTGATTTGATTGCTCCAGAACAGGCACAACCACCCCAGCAACCCTTTGTGCTGCCAACCCAGCAGCCGCCAGCACAAGCCACCACAGTCTATGCGGAAAAGCCGAAAAAAACAGGCGTACTGATTGGTCTGCTGGTTGCCATTCTTCTTGTTTTGGCAGCAATGATTGTATTGGGATTCTTTCTCATTCATCAATTGAATCAGAACCACTCTGACCCCTCTGAAATTGCAGCGGTTGCCCAGACAGAAACCACGGAAATGGCAGCGGAAACAGCTGTTCCGGAAGCAGAAAAAGAAACCGTTGTTTCGGTGGTAACGGTCATTGAACAAGTCACCGTGCCACAGACCGACTCGCCTTCTGTCTATGCCGTTCCGACTCCAGAACCAGACCAACAGCCTGCCGGAAAAACGTATCAGGCGTTTGTAGATGCCTGCACGTGGGCAGATGCCAAACAAAAATGCGAGGCTGCCGGCGGTCATCTCGCTTACATCACCAGCGATGAGGACTGGAATCAGGCAATTTCTGTTTTGTCCGGAACGGGGCTGCGGTATGTATGGCTGGGCGGCTCGACCTATATTTCCAATGATGGTTCTACCATCACCGCAAGCTGGCTGAACGGCAGCAACTTGAACTACATCGACAATGCACGCCATTGGTATCCAAATGAGCCTTCCGGCTGGGACAACTCTTCTCCGGAACACACCTTAGAGCCGTATATTCTGCTGTGGTATGTAGACGATTACTGGAGCTTGAACGACACCAGCAACGACATCTTGAAATATTACAAGCCGGAACGGATTGGGTATCTGTGTGAATTTGATTAAAAAGAAAAAAGATGTGCGGAACGCTCGCACATCTTTTTTGTTTGGGTATCTATTCCGGTTGCAGGATTTCAGGCTTGCTGCAACGCCCGTTTCATCAGGCAGAGGTCAACCACGGTGATGGTTTCATCGGCGTTCCAGTCGCCTGCTGTCCAGTCGGTCAGCGTTCCGGCACGGATTAGCCACTTCTGCAACATCACGACATCTGCGAGGTCAAATGTGCCGTCTGCATTCACATCGCCCTGCACGGTGTCTGGTTCGGGTTCGGTATGACCTGCAATCACTGCAGCGGTCAGGAACAGTGCTGATGCATTCCCGTAAATCGTATTTTCATTGGTGGTATATTCCGTGTCGCTGTCCATGTAGCACTTCCCATCAAACTTGGAAAGATGGCGGTTGTTGTGATTGTTCGTTCCCTCTGTCACATAGCCTTTCGGCACTTGATACGGGGTCAAGGCAGCATCGGCAGAATAAATCTTGCTATAGATATTTTCCACGCTGCGTTCGCCGTAGCCGGAAACATAGCTGAACGAAATCGGATTATCCCCCAACAGATAATCAAAAGCGTGGTCTGCTGCCTCAGAAACAGCCGTTGGAATGTTGTCTTGCCCCTCAAGGATGACGCTGCCCAGCAGCAAGGTCATGGCATTCTGTGCAACATTGCGGTTTGAACCCCACCAATAGCCCCAGTTCGGGAACACCATGCCCCAGTTGTTATGCTGCAACATATTTGTCCGCCACGGGGTGAAGTTGGAAAACGCCGCTGTCATAGCTGCATTTGGCTGCTCGTTTTGATACAGATAGTGGAAAAAGCCTAAGAACGATTCTCCGGCATGGTTATAGCTCAGCGAGATGTTCTTGAAACAGTTTTGCACGGCATCGGTGTTGCAGTTCGCCAGCAGGTAATTTTCATACGGGCTGACATCTCCGCCAGCAGTTTTCACTGCCCGATAGAGTGAGCCAGCTGCCCAGAATAAATCTCGGTCAAATTCTTCCTGCGTAAAGGTATAAGTCCTGTTCGCTGCTCCAATCGACATGTGCTTTGGGTTGGATGGGTCTGTCACCCAGTTCCATGCACGCAATGCGGTTTCCAGACAGGTATCTGCAAAGTCGGCATATGCTGGAATCTCCCGATAGACCAAGTAAGCATGTGCAAAGATTGCCGCTGCATCGGCGGTTGCAAGGTGCGAACGCAAGTCCTTTGCAGAATCGTCTGACTGATACGTATCGGTCGAACGCAGCGTATCTTCCAGATAAATCACGCCATCTTTATAGTTCGCTGCCACATAGAACGAGCCGTCCTTGTCGCTGTGCTCCAGCTTCAGCAGCATATCCAGTTCCCACTTCAATTCGCTCAGCATCCCCGGAGCGTCCACATAACGGGCATTGTTCGGGTCGGTTTCTGGGATGTTCAAATCCATGTTCCTGAACGTGTCCGGAAATAGTTCGTATGCCAGCAGCAAATCTTCCACCGTTCCGGCTGCCGGAGAAACATATTTCCCGTAGTCCCCTGCATCATACCAGCCACCGGAAACGTCATAGGTTTCAGCGTTTGGGTTCTCTCGGTCTGACCACTTCTTGACGGTTACATCATTGGGATGCAGGTTCTCACGGGCAAATACACCAGCATAGGTTTCTTCTAAATCAATACCCTGCCGCTGATAGTAGAAATATTTCGTCATGTCACTGAACAGTGCATCATAGACATGATTTTCAATGGAAAATATCGGCGATAAAATCGTGTCGGTATCCAGTCCATCCGCAACATCCTGCGGCGAACGGGCGGACGCATCCAGCCCCGCATCTGGAATGCGGATATAATACGAGCCGGGTTCTGTCACCGCATCAAAGGAAATTGTATGTACCATTTCGCCGGAAAGCGTTTCTTCTTTCTGTGCTGTGGGCAATGTTCCAGTTGCAACAACATCCCCCTGCTCCGCATCTACAATTTCATAGGTTTTTCCATCCAGTGAGCCGAACTTGTCGAAATAGCTGACCCGTGCAGTCTTTGCTCCGTTGGAGAAATAGCCGACCTGATTCACCTTAATCATCGGATACTGCCGCTCGTCATCCGTGGAGGTAATCTTGACATTCTGGAACGAAAGCGTGGTATCGCTCGACACTCCGCCCACATACACATACCAGAAGTTATCCAGCCGGAAATCGGAATCCGGATTGGCATCTACCAGCGTTTTAATCGGCAAGCTGTATGCCGTCCAGTTGGTTTCTGCGTTCAGTTTCCCGTATTGTTCCAGACTTGACCACTCAATCTTGATGGTCTGGTTGTGGTGATGGGAAACCAAGCCAATCCGGAACGTCGTCGTTCCCGTGCCGTTGTTTTTCACCTCAAAGTTTAACATGCCGTGTTCGTAGTAATCTTGCATGTTGAGTGTTGTCCAGTTGGTGTTTGGGGTCATGGTTGCACCGCCCCAGCTTTCCGTTGTCCAGTTTTTCCCGTCATTGTCAATGAGAATCGTTTGCAGCTGTAAATCTAGGGTTTCTTCCACGTTTGCCGCCCAAGCGTTCGCAGGCAGTACCGAACTGCACAGAACAACGCTCAGCATTCCTGCCATCCAACGCTTTTTTGAAAAAAATTTCATGGTAAAAATGCTACCTCTTTTCCGCAATTTTTTCCATTATACCATAAAAACCGCCCAGATACAACGCTGCTTTTGTAACTTTTTACAAGGGATTCTCGCAAATCGTTCCAAAAATTTTTTCTTTTTTCCGTACAATTCTGATAATTATAGAACAAATCTGCTATACAGTCCTGCTTTTTTCTGTTATACTACCATACAGATTCCGCACTTCCCAAAATGTATGAATCTTGAATTTTGTAATCCTCATATAGGGGGCAGTGCTCCACCACTGCTCCTTTGAACCATCCTATTTATTTTTCTCAACCAGACGTTACGGCTTGACCCATCAGAATCCTTCAAAAATTCTGATGCGTTAAGCCGTAACGGTTTTTTATGGGGATTCTTGACAGCCGTCTTTCCTTGTGCTATACTAAACAGCGAAAGGAGCGTTTTACCATGCAATTTAAACGATTTCTTGCCATTGCTGCACTTTGTGCTATCGTTTCTTTGAGTGTCACCGGATGCGGTTCAGATTCTTCTGCAAATGATTCTGCTGTTGTCACGATTGCTGCAACGACTGTGACAGAATCCACGATTCCTGCAAGTTCTGCGGATTCCGAAGCAAGCACCACCGATACAGCGTCCGAAATCACAGATACCATGGATGATTCCAACGACGATGCAGGAACAGTGGTTGCCACCTATGACAACAACCTTGAAACCTATGAATTTGAAGTGCTGGAAGATGGCACTTATACGTTCACTGACCCTGTTTCCGCAGATGATATTTTCTGGGACATTTATGTGCTGGATGCACAGTGGAACGATGGCGTTCGATACATCAAACAGAGCCAGGATGCAAGCGGACAAACACCAACCACACTGACACTGAAAAAGGGGCAGTGGGTCTATTGCTTCTGCTCGCAGGACGGGTTCTCCACGGATGAAAAAATTCCATGTAACTTGACTATTACCAAACAATAAACCAATAAAGGGTGATTTTATGCGTTATCAACTTGCAATTTTTGATATGGATGGCACGATTTTAAATACCTTGCAGGACTTGACCAACAGTCTGAATGCAGCGTTACAGCTGTCCGGCTATCCGCAACATACACTGGAAGAAGTCCGGTTCTTTGTTGGAAACGGCATCCGGAAACTGATTGAACGAGGCGTTCCAGCCGGGACACCCGTTGCACAGATTGACAAGGTACATCAGGATTTCACGGAGCACTATCGGGTACACTGTGCGGACACCACGCAACCCTATGCAGGAATTCCGGAACTGTTGCAGCAGCTGCGGAACGCTGGCTGCAAGACGGCTGTCGTTTCCAATAAGGCGGACTATGCCGTACAGGAGCTTTGCAAGCAGTATTTTGACGGGATGTTTGATTTTGCCGTGGGCGAACGGAAGAACATCCTGAAAAAGCCTGCTCCGGATTCTGTCAATGAGGTGTTGCAGCAGTTGCAGACTGACCGCTCGCAGGCAGTTTATATCGGTGATTCGGATGTCGATGTCGAAACCGCCAAGAATGCCAAGATGGACGGTATTTTTGTAGACTGGGGCTTCCGGTCGAGAGCGTTCCTGCTGGAACATGGAGCAAAAACAATTGTTTCTCAGCCGGAAGAACTTGCAGAGAAAATTTTAGGCTAATGCGATTTCGCATACATAAATCGAAATCAGAGGATGGCGGTTTCCGCTGTCCTCTGATTTTTATTTTGCTATGCATTTCATTATCAAGCAACAGACATAATTCTGCACAAAAATCGGCATTCCAATTTGTGAGAAATTCTAAAAAACATGAATGTTTTGTAAATTTCAAAAAAACTTGTACGTTTGTATACAAGTTTTTCCCGAAAATCGCTGTATAGTGAAAGGGATTTCTTTCGCACACAAAAACCATGTAAAGGAGTGTTGACGATTCATGCAGATTACCATTGAAGAAGCAACCTATTATGCCGTGACAGACTGCCGCATCCTCGCCATCCAAGGCGAGGCAAACACACGCTCTGTCCACTTCACTTACCCTGCGGTTTCCGGTGCAGAACAGTATTTTCTACGGGTACAGCTGCCGGAATCCCTCATCTATGACCTGCCCATCACGGAAAACACCGTCGTTCTTCCGGCATCCGTGACCGGATACGCTGGCATTGTCCCGATTCAGTGGATTGCCAAAAATTCCACAGGCTCTGTCATTGCAAAATCCCAGCTCATTCCCTCGATTGTGAAGCCGTCCATTCAGGGCGATGCCACGGCTCTTCCCACGCCGGAAGAACTCATTACCAAATACGACGAATACTTGAACACCATGCGGGACATTCAGCAGGATGTCACCAAGAAGAGCGAAACCGTAAAAGCCGATGCTGACCGAGCAGAAAGCTGTGTCAGCCGTGCAGAAGCCCTGCTGCAATCCATGCAGGGAATGACCATTGGCGAACGGGCACGGCTCTATGTGGACGTAGAATCCGGCTCAGACACCAACAACGGAAAAGCGACTACCACTGCCGTGCAGACCATCGACCGTGCTTTGATTCTGGCGAATGCTTATCAGCAGGCAATTATCTGCCTGAAGAAAGGGCAAACCTACACCGCCACGGACAAAAGCAATGAATACGGCATGGGGATTCAGCTGTATCACCGAACGCTCCGGTTTGAAGCCTACGGCACGGGATACGAAAAGCCAAAAATTCAAAATGCGATTTTCGCCTACAGCTGCAATCTGGAATGGAAAGAAATCGACTTCACCGCAAACAACGGAGTATTTACGATGTACAATACCATCTGTAGTTTTGAAAAATGCTCGCTTTGTTGGGTCGATTCTCGAAATAGTTTTGCAAGGTTGGCAGCGTGCAATCTTGAACATAACTGGAAACAATACGGTGGATTTTCTGTGATTTCCAATGGAACAACTTCCATTTGCAAAATTCATTGTCTGGATGCAAAAGAAGGAGCAAGAATTGAATATGGCGGTTGCAGACTGGAAGCAACGATGAATGACGGAACTTCTGTAATTTTAAAATATGGCATTCCGGATAATTTATCGACCGTGAAAAAAATTGCAGAAGAAAGTGTTGCAACGCAGACGATTTATGTGGACGCTGTCAATGGTGCAGATTCACGGGATGGCACTACGCAAGCAAAAGCCCTGCAAACCCTAAGCAGAGCTTTGCAGTTCGTGCAGTACGCAAGAAAAGCTGTGATTTATCTGGCAGCTGGAACTTATACCATTCCGGACAAAACATTAAGCCTGCTTGGTCGAGATGTTCGCATTTATGGAAATGCGGCTGCCACCACAACCCTGCAAGGAAATCTCGTCTGCGAAAACAGCTTTTTGCTGATACGGCGAGTCACCATTGATAGCACGAACAGCACAACTGCAAACGCAACTGCAGACACCATCACATTACAATATCGAGGAGCAATTCGTATGGTCGACTGTGCTGTAAATACAGCCGGCAAAAATGCGGTCAGTCTTACAGAAATGTCAAATGCAAACCTCGTCAATACGACCTTTCAGGGGGCAACGCAGTATGCAGTCTATGTGACAGGGCTGAGCGATGCGAAAATTTATACCTGCACCGATGGAACTGCAAAGGGCGTTCGCTCCGGCGGCGGCAGCGTTGTCTATATCAACAATGCAACAGGAACAAGTTTCCCCTACACAAGCGGCTCAAATGGGATGGTCTTTGTAGATGGTCAGCAAGTCCTGCCGAAAACAACTGCTGTGAGTGATGTGGCAATGGACTCCCCGAATTAAAACGAATGTTTCTCTTCCTGATTTAAAAAAGCGGCAGTCGAATTTGCATTTCGGCTGCCGTAATTTTTTATTTTTTCGATTTCTGCTGTTCCGCCCAGTTTGACGGCTCTTTCGGAAACAGTTCCGGTGATTTCTTTTTCAGGTAGAAATAGCCCATCCGCATGGAGAGCGTTGCCACCAGCAACAGAATCAATCCAGACGCAAACACCCACTTGATGACCATGCCACGAGCATTATCCATCTCCCGATAAGGGATGTCCACCAGCAGAATATAATTTTCATGTGTCTGATAGCGAATCATATAGCGTTGATGCTGCCGCAACAAATCCACTTTTCCTTTTTTTCCGGAAAATAAACTTTCATCATAGTCACTGTCTGTTCCGCAGCGTTCCACCTGCGTGTGGCTGACATATTTTCCGGTATCGGTATCAATAATCGCCGAAATGCCCATATCTGAAAACGGCATATCCGCTACAATCGCAGAAACATCGTTTTCCTGTGACTGTGTGAGCATGGATTCTGCCGGATACTGCACCTGAATCAAGCCCTTTCCAGACCCCAATGCCGAGGCTGCAAGAATCATGGGCTTGTCATTCTGCATGGTAAAGACCACATCTGTGAAAACAGGGTCTGTGGTATGCGATAAAAAGGCACGGTATGCCCGTTTTCCGGTGCTGGAAAAATCCGTGCTGGCAATCAGAATGCCCGTTTCATTGGATACGCTGATTTGGTCGGCATCAATGACGACTCGCAGCTCTTCCAAGATGGTTTCATTCTCGGATGACCAGTCTTTCTGCTCCTCTAACAGCATCGCCACGACTCTTGTCTTTGAAGCGTACTCATTCCGCAAGTCTTCCATCATAGTGGCGGAGGCTTCTGCATCTCGGTCTAACCGCACTTTTGCAGCCTCCATATTGGTATCTACTTGCTGAATCACCTGATTCTGGTCTAACACCCGTACGCTGTACCCAGCAACCAGGCATAATCCGACCACGGCAATCAGCATACAGAGAAATACAAAGCGATAAGTATGCAGAAGTTGTTTTTTCATACGCTGCCCTTTCTGCGGCATTTCCGCAATTGGTTTCAAACTGGTTTCCGCTTTTATTATACCACAAAAAATGCGGTTTGTAAACCATTCTGAACCAACAAATCTTTGCAAAAACGGCGGTTGAACGCATTTGTTTCAACCGCCGTATCTGTTTCAAAAAGAGAACCCTTGCTTACTTCTTTGCCTGCAATTCTGCCAATGCATCCTTGCGGGACAGGCTAATCTTGCCGTCCTTGACTTCCATGACCTTTACCACGATTTCATCGCCCATGGAAACCACGTCTTCCACATTTTCTACCCGGCTGTTGTCCAGCTTGGAAATGTGTACCAGACCATCCTTGCCTGGTGCGATTTCGACAAATGCACCAAACGGCTTAATGGAAACGACCTTGCCCTTATAGATTGCTCCGACTTCTGGGTCGTGTGCAATGGTATTGATAATCTGCAATGCCTTCTGGCAGTTTTCCAGCTTCATACCGCTGACAAATACAGAGCCGTCTTCGCTGATGTCAATCTTGACATCGCATTCTGCGGTAATCTTCTGAATGACCTTACCGCCCTGACCGATGACTTCCCGAATCTTGTCCACTGGAATGGAAATCTGGAACATCTTCGGAGCGTATTCATTGACAGCCTTTCTCGGTTCTGGGATTGCCTTCAGCATGATTTCGTCCAGAATGTACAGTCTTGCCTTTCTGGTCTTTTCAAATGCTTCTGCAATAATTGCCGGCGTCAAACCGTCTACCTTGATATCCACCTGAATGGCAGTGATACCGTTCTTTGTACCGCCGACCTTAAAGTCCATATCGCCGAAGAAGTCTTCCAGGCCCTGAATGTCGACCATGGTCATGAATTCATCGCTGTCCGGCTTGGTAATCAGACCGCAGGAAATACCGGCAACCGGTGCTTTCAGCGGAACGCCTGCATCCATCAGAGCCAGTGTCGAACCGCAGATCGAGCCCTGCGAGGTTGAACCGTTCGAGGAGAGCACTTCTGAAACCAACCGCATTGCATACGGGAATTCTTCAACAGATGGCAGAACCGGAACGAGTGCCTTTTCTGCCAGAGCACCATGACCGATTTCTCTCCGTCCCGGGCCTCTGCTCGGCTTGGTTTCGCCAACGGAATAAGATGGGAAATTGTACTGGTGCATATACCGCTTGGAGGTTTCTTCATCCAGACCGTCAATCTTCTGGCTGTCGCTCAACGGACCCAGTGTTGCAATGGTCAGAACCTGTGTCTGTCCTCTGGTGAACAGACCGCTTCCGTGTACTCTCGGCAGCAGACCCACTTCCGCAGCCAGCGGACGGATTTCATCAATGCCTCTGCCGTCAACACGCTTGCCTTCATAGAGCCAATTCCGGACAATCTTCTTCTGCAACTTGTACAGGCATTCATCCAGCATTGCACCCTGTTCCGGATATTCTGGGTCATATTTTTCGTGAACCGCATCAATAATCGGCTGCATTCTTGCATCCCGTTCGTTCTTGTCGTTGGTATCCAGAGCCACCTTTACCTGTTCGCCAACCATTGCTTCAATGGCAGCAAATAAATCGTGGTCGAGTTCCATGGACTGGAATTCGAACTTTGGCTTGCCGATTTCGTTCTTGATGTCGTTGATAAACGCAACCATTTTCTTGATTTCTGCGTGACCAGCCAAAATCGCATCCAGCATCTGCTGTTCCGGAATTTCATTCGCACCAGCTTCAATCATAACGATTTTTTCCATTGTGCCGGCAACGGTCAGCCGCAGGTCATTGTGTGCACGCTGTTCGAGGGTCGGGTTCAGGACGATTTCGCCGTCTACCAGACCAACGCTGATACCAGCAATCGGGCCATTCCACGGAATATCCGAAATGGAAATGGCAATGGAAGTTGCCAGCATGCCAGTGATTTCCGGCGAGCAATCCGGGTCAACCGCCAGAACGGTCATGACAACGGAAACATCGTTCCGCATATCCTTCGGGAACAGCGGACGAATCGGACGGTCTACCATACGAGAAGTCAGGATTGCCTTTTCGGACGGCTTTCCCTCTCTCTTGGTGAACGAGCCTGGAATCTTGCCAACGGCATACATCCGTTCTTCATAGTCCACGGACAGTGGGAAGAAATCCACGCCTTCTCTTGGCTTTGCACTGGCAGTTACATTTGCCATAACAACGGTTTCTCCGTAGCGAACCCAGCAAGAACCATTGGACAATTCGCAGGTTTTTCCGGTTTCTACAACGAGCGGACGACCTGCAAAGGTGGTTTCAAACTTTCTATACTTTTCAAACATCTGCCTTTTTCCTTTCTACTTTAAAAATCCGTTTTTGGCAGCAGGTTTAGCAAATAATCCTGCACCTGCCATGCATTTCGCCGCAGATACACGATTCATTGCTAAACAAACCGCTGCACAATAGAACGTGTCACAAGTGTATTTACTCCTGAAAAAACAAACACGGAAAAGCGACTGGCAAAATTTCACCGGCCGCCTTTCCGCTGTGTTTCTTACTTACGAATACCAAGCTTTTCGATGCAAGCACGATACCGTTCTACATCCTTCTTCTTTAGGTAGTTCAGCAGGTTTCTTCTGTGACCAACCATCTTCAGCAGACCACGTCTGGAGTGATGATCCTTCTTGTGGGTCTTCAGGTGACCTGTCAGGTCGTTGATTCTCTTTGTGAGAATGGCAATCTGAACTTCCGGAGAACCGGTGTCGTGTTCGTGGGTACGATTTGCTTCGATAATCTGATCTTTTTCTTCTTTCCGCAGCATGATTCTTCACCTCATTAAAAATTTCTCATGAACATAGAATAGGGCAGGTAAAGGCATTCCACAACGTGGCAAAATCCCTAATCCAAGTACATGACTGTATTATTATACCACAACGCTGGCAATTTGTAAAGTAACTTTTTTGTAAACAATCAAAAAAATCAAGAAATAATCTTGCCCTTGTGCTGTTTGGCAGGGTCTTTGGAGGTTTTGACAGGCTGTGCTTTCAAATCCACAGGCTTTTCCTTGCCGCCCATGTCGGCGAAAACTGCCTCGTCTGCTTCTGCCGGTTTGGTGAGTGCCAGCTCCGGATTCACCTCGCCCCGCTTTTCATAATACGGGTTGATGATATACTTTTGAATAGATGGATAGCTGTTGACGGTGACCATCAACGCCAACCATGTCGCCGGAATAAACGGCAGCAGCGTCAAAATAATCATCAGCACCATCATGTTCGTTTTCAGTGCCAGCAAGAGAATACCGCCCACAACAACCGCCAGAATCCCCAGCGAGAAGAGGTTCTGCTTCATGCAGACGATGCCCAGATAGAACGAGTTCCGGAAGATATTCTTCATGGACAAATTGGTAGAAACAATCATCAGGAACAGATAAAAGTTCATCAGGATGGCAACCAGCGAAATGCTGAGCGTGACAATCAGCATCACATAATAAATCTTGCTTCCGGTCTGTTCTGCCAGTTTTGGATAGACATAGAACGAAGCTGCCACGCAGCACGCCAGCAGACAATCCAAAAAGCCAAAAATCAGACTATGCCCAAATTCTGCACGGAACGTCTTCATAAAATCATGCACCAAAAAGGTTGGTTTTTCTACGAAAAAGTTCCGCATGATTTTCATCATGCCTGCAGTAGCAGGGCCAAATAAAACCATAAACAGCAGCGTTCCGCCGATGACCAGCGTCAAACCGGCTGCGGTTGTAAGCGAACCGCTGAGCATCAAAAACAATCCCACTGCTGCTGCAATCAGCGGAATAAAAAACAAGGTATAAAAAATATTTAATTCAATCAGTTTCCAAAATTTTGTACGGAACAGTTCCCAGTACCGGAAAAATCCCTTTTTCTTCGGTGCTGTCTTGGAAATGCCGCTTCCAGCGTGTGTAAATCCTTTTCCGAAAAGACCCATTTCTAAACTTCCTTTTCTATTCACGTTGTCCGATGTTCGAGTGTCCCCTTGTTTATGTCCACAGAGCCTGCAATTTTTGCAGCCCCAGACAGAGCAATGACAATCCGCCAAATAATCCCAGTATCACTGCATACCGCACCAGATACAGCCGCCGACAGTGCGGCATATTTTCTTCCCACTGCCGATGAAACGCATAGCAGAAGAACAGGTTCGAGAGCCACAGCGTTTCCCTTGCTGCCAGCAGCAGCAAAAACGACGCTCCAATCCCGTATGGCATCAGCCAGAGCAGCACCCGAACCGCATGGGTGGTCATCTGCTGCAAAATGCTCCAGCCGAACCACATGCCATGCAGAAAAAGGGCTGCACAGGCGACCGGCTGCCCCACGGCAGAAAATCCAGCGAATCCACTGCACAGCAGAAATCCTGCCATTTCCAGCAGCAGCCACGGAAACAATTGCTGCCGGAGCAGTGCCGTTTGCAGCACTTCCGGCAGCATCTGCCGCAAAGACAGCCAAACCCCCACGATACAGCCCAATAAAAGCAAACAACATAAGCTGCCCTGTTCGAGTCGGCTTCTGGATAATGTATGCATTTTTTCATCCGCTCCTTTCCGGTTTGTCCTGTATGTTGTTACAAGCCTATGCGGACAACCCGAAAATCAGAACGGTTTCTCTGTTTCTTTTTACTTGGAAAGCTCGTATGCACGCTTGGTGCAGCGGCGGCAAGCATCCTTTACGGTATCCTCTAACTTGCCTTCATACAGAGCGTCCAGCCCTGCCAGTGTTGTGCCGCCCGGAGAGCTAACCTGCTTGATGAGCGTATCCACATCATAGCCGGAATCGGTCAGCATCGCTGCCGATCCAATCAGGCTTTGTGCAAACAGCTGCTTGGCTGCCTCTTCAGAAATGCCAACTTCCTTGGCATAGTCCAAAAAGCCCTTGGCAAACAGATAGATAAATGCCGGACTGCTGCCGTTGATGGCAATGACTTCCGCCATCTTATTCAGCGGCAGAACAGCCGTCACGCCGCACAGAGCAAACAGCTGCTCTACAAATGCAAATTCCTCATCGGTGACAGCATCAATCCGAGAAAGTGCTGTTGCACCCTTGCCCAACAGCAACGGCGTATTCGGCATGACCTGAATGACCTTTGCATTTGGTTTAGTCTGGCTGCGGATGTAATCCGGTGTCATACCGGCTGCAATCGAAACAATGACGGTATCTTCGGTAATGCCGTCTGCCAGCTTCGGCAGGGTTGCTTCAAACTGCTGCGGCTTGATGGCGAGGAATACATACTTGCACTGCTTTACGATTTCTGCTTCCGAAGTACAGGCAGTGACACCGATTTCTGCCAGAGCAGCAGTCTTTTCCGACATGTGGTCATAGGCATACAAAGCAACCTGTTCAGACAGCTTGCTGCCAGCAATGCCCCGCATAATGGCACTGCCCATATTGCCAGCACCCAAAAATCCAATTTTTACTTGTTCCATCGTGGAATCCTCCCTTTTTATATTCTTGTTTGATACGAAAAAGAGCACACCCGATTGATTTCGGATGTGCCCCCTATCCAACCATCCTTCTTTTTAGAAGAATGCAATATCCTGTGCAATCTGGTGCAGGTGTTCTTCATACGGCTTCTTCATGGAAAGTGCTTCCTGAATGTCGAAGTCTACAATCTTGTTGTTCTGCATACCAACAACACGGTTGCTTGCACCCTTTTCCAGCAGTTCAACAGCATAATAGCCCATTTCGCTTGCAACGACACGGTCACGAACCGTCGGAGAACCGCCACGCTGTACGTGACCCAGAACGGTTGCTCTGGATTCGATGCCAGTCTTTTCCTGAATGGCTCTTGCAATGCCTTCTGCGTTGCCGATGTTTTCTGCAACAACAACGATGAAGTTCTGCTTGCCGTTCTTCTTGCATTCCAGCATTTTTCTTGCCAGTTCATCGAGGTCATACGGTACTTCCTTGGTGATGATTTCCACTGCACCGCTTGCCAGACCGGTATTGACTGCGATAAAGCCAGCACCTCTACCCATAACTTCTACAACGCTGCAACGGTCATGCGACTGGCAGGTATCCTGCAGCTTGTCGATCATTTCCACGCAAGTATTCATTGCAGTATCATAACCGATGGTATATTCGGTACAAGCAATGTCGTTATCAATTGTACCCGGCAGACCAACGCAAGCAATGCCCTTTGCGGACAAATCTGCTGCACCACGGAACGAACCGTCACCGCCGATGACAACCAGACCTTCCAGACCCAGCTTTTCGCAAGTCTTCTTTGCGATTTCCACGCCTTCTTCTGTCCGGAATTCTGCACTTCTTGCTGTGTAGAGAATCGTACCGCCTTTATGAATAATATTGGATACGCTCATTTCGTTCATTTCAAAGATGTCACCATCAATCAGACCGCAATACCCTCTGCGGATGCCGTATACCTTGATGCCCTTCTTCAAAGCAGCCCGTACAACTGCACGAACAGCAGCATTCATACCCGGTGCGTCCCCGCCGCTTGTCAATACACCAATCGTTTTGATCATAATTTTCTACTCCATTCTGCCAATTGGCAAATATTTTCAACCAAAAAGGAAATTTTGTATTACGATTTGTAACACCATATACAATCTTTATTATACTCACTTTGGAGCGTTTGTCAAGGGGATTCCCAGAAATTTAACACTTTTCGACAGCAACCCACCAAAAATACGACAGAAATCCCATTTTTTTTAAGTTTTCTCCGTTGTTTCGTCCAGCCCCTCCAGAGAAAAAGACGGAATGTAAGTTTTTCGGGCAGAAGTCAAATCCTGCGAGAATCCCTCTAACTCCAATTCCTGTGCGACTTTTAAAACGCTCTGATATTCCATTGTGGTGAGCCGGCGGTTCAAATGACGGTCAGAGAGCGGCGTTTCCGGCGGCGTATACTGCCCCATCAGGCTTACCCAGACTTGCCCATTCGGAAAAGTTGCAGCAATCTTTCGCAGCAATGCCATGGAGGCATGCCGCTGTCCGGGAAGAATCAGATGCCGTATCAAAACACCGTGCTGCAAAATGCCATGGTTCAAAACGGGCGTTCCCACCTGCCGTACCATCTCCGAAATTGCTTGTTCCGTTACGGTGCAATAGTCCGAAATGCCGCTGTACTGCTCGGCGGTTGCGTTGTCCAAATACTTCCAGTCCGGCAGGTAAACATCCACCAGCCCATTGAGTAAAGATAAAATTTCCGGCGAATCATAGCCGCTGCTGTTCCAGACCACTGGAATGTGCAGCTGCGGTTTTACCTGCCGCAAACTCTCTGCAATCCATGGAGCGTAATGCGAACCCGTCACCAAATCCAGCGTTTCCGCTCCCTGCTCCTGCAGGCGGAGAAGAATTTCAGATAGCTGAGAAACCGAAATCGCCTTGCCGAACCACTCCTGACTAATCTGCCGATTCTGGCAGAAACAGCAACGCAACGCACAGCCGGAGAAAAAGACTGCTCCCGCACCACCTTTTCCGCTGATGCAGGGTTCTTCCCAGAAGTGCAGGGCTGCCCGTGCGGCTCGCATCTCTGCACCGCCGCCACACCATCCGGCAGTTCGGGTGCGGTCTGCTCCGCAAGCTTTCGGGCATAGAGTGCAATGCTGTAACTTCATTTAAGAAAGCCTGCCTTTGAAATCAGAATACGAGAACCGCTTCACGAGTGTAAACGAGCCGTCCTCCTGCCGCAGCACCAAATCCGGCAGTGGCATGCCGTTGAATGTATTATTCTTGACCATGGAATAAATCGCCATATCACAGAAAATCAGCTTGTCGCCTGCTTTCAGCGGTTCATCAAAGCTGTAATCGCCGATGACATCCCCAGCCAGACAGGTATTTCCGGCAAGGCGATAGGTGTATTTCTTCTCCTGCGGTTTTCCTGCTCCGATGATTTCCGGACGATATGGCATTTCTAATACGTCCGGCATATGACAGGCAGCAGAAGCATCCAAGAGGGCAATTTCCATACCGTTTTGCACAAAGTCTAACACCGTTGCGACCAGATAGCCGGCATTCAATGCCACGGCTTCGCCCGGCTCTAGATAAACCTGCACACCATAGCGTTCCTGGATCTTCCGAATGCAGCGAATCAGGCAGGGCAGATCATAACCGGGGCGGGTAATGTGATGTCCGCCGCCAAAGTTCACCCATTTGCAGCGTTTCAAATACGAGTCAAACTTTTCAATGACGTGTTCCAATGTCCGTTCCAAGACCGGTGCATCCTGTTCACACATCGTGTGGAAGTGAATGCCATCCAAGCCGTCAAATGCCTCCTCGGAAAACTGGGAAATGGTCGTTCCCATCCGAGAACCCGGAATGCAAGGATTATACAAATCGGTTTCCACTTCTGCATACTCCGGATTGATGCGGATGCCGCAGGAAATCGGTCTGCCGCAGGACTGCACGAATGCCTTGTGCAGCTGCCACTGATGAAACGAATTAAATACAATATGGTCGCTGATGGCACAGATTTCCGGAAAATCCTGTTCCGGATAGGCAGGGGAGAAAATATGCACTTCTCCGCCCATTTCTTCCCGTCCCAATTTGGCTTCATAGAGTCCGCTGGCGGTTGTTCCGGCGAGGTAGGGTTTTAAAATCGGATAAGTTGCAAACATGGAGAAAGCTTTTTGTGCCAAGAGAATTTTGCAGCCAGTTTCCTGCTGCACGGACTTTAAAATCTCCCCGTTTCGCTTCAGGGCTGCAACATCGGTGACATAGCAGGGCGTTTGCAGGGAATCTGTGGAAAATGGTAGATGCATGGTGAAATTCCTTTCTGCGTGAAATTTTTGTGGATTCCTTACGGCAACAGCAAAACAATAAACGAAAACTGTTTTCCAACGGGGTCATAAATACTGGAAACTCCAACTTGTGTATAATCCTGCGTTGTCAGAAAGTTGACAGTCACATCTTTCCGTTCTTCATTGTATTGTGCAATGGCGTCGGTATAGGAATTGCAGTTCGCTAACATGACCTGATATGCTTGCTCTGCCTGTTCGCCGAGCGATTCTTTCACTGCCTTTGGAGCATCTGCCTCGTAGGTGTCCGGTGATTCCTGATAGGTGTCCGCTAACAGCTTTGCAGTTTCTGTCAGGATGTCCGTTTCGGTCAGCATACGTTTTTGCCGCTGTGTGCGAACCCGATTCATCTCTTGCAGCAAGCGGTTCGATTCCATCTCTGCTGCGGCATCGCAAGCCTGTTCCCGTACCAGTACATTTTCTGTGGCTGCCAGTTTTTGCAGGTTTGCCAGCACATCCGATTCTTGGTCGTTGTGCAGCAAATAGGTCTGCTGCAAATCTGCAATGGCATTTAACAACGTCTGTGTATAGGCATCATCTGCCGTTTCTGCTGGGTATTCCGTGCAGAGTTCCGCCAGTTGTGCGGCATCTGCCCGACGAATCTGCGTACTGAGCGAGGGCTTTTGCAGCTGAAAAAAGATTGCCAACACCGTCAACGCAATCACAAACAGCAATCCAATCCAAAAATCAATCCAATGATTTTTTCGCAGGGAAACCGTATCGGCACAATAATAGGCATCGTATGCATGCACATCCGGTGTGTGCTCCGGAATATGCGTTTGGCAGTACGGGCAGACCGGCATTTCATCCGGAAATTCACTTCCACAAGCAGGACAAATCATCGTATGTCACAACCTTTCTCTTCTACACAACCTTTCACAGAGTCGTGCTCTGGAAAGGCGTTTTGTTCTGCTCTTCATTATAGCAAACATGCTTTTTCTTGTCAAGTTGCCAGCGAAAAGTACAGGGTAGTTTTACAGCTTGAAAAAAATGCCGTTCCTCGGAATCCATCCGAAAAACGACATCTTTTTATCTTCCATCAAATTTGATTTCAGGCAGTAATCCAAAGCAAATCAGCCGTTCCGGAAAGCTCTTTCACGGTCGTATCTGCTGGCACGAACACACACTGCCCTTTCTGGAACGCCAGTGTTTCGCCGGTTTCAGCAGTCATTGTTCCGCTGCCGGAAATACAGAGCAGCACAGCAAATGCATTCGTAGTAGAAACCGCTGCTGCAACTGCTGGCGTCGCTGCCTGCAAGTGCAATCGGAATACCTGAAAATAGGGACACGCACACAGAACTTCTTCCGTATATCCGTCTTTCTGTTCGACTGTCCGGTTCTGTTCCGGCAGTGGCTTTTGCTGATAGTCCACCGTTGCAACTGCCTTTTCAATGTGCAGCGGACGCTTATTTCCCTGTGCATCCGTGCGGTTATAGTCATACAAGCGATAAGTCAGGTTGGAACTCTGCTGAATCTCTGCCAGCAAAATGCCTGCTCCAATGGCATGCACCGTTCCGGCTGGAATCAGGAACGCATCGTTCTTGGAAACGGGAACGCTCTGCAAATCCGCTTCCAGTGTTCCCTCTGCCAGCGACTGCCGCAGCCGTTCCGGTGTCATGGTGTGCCGGAATCCATAGACCAGACTGGCATCCGGCTCTGCTTCCAACACATACCACATTTCGGTTTTCCCATTCTGTCCGTTTTCATATTGCTTTGCATAGGCATCATCCGGATGTACCTGCACGGACAAGTCTTTTTTCGCATCAATCAGCTTGATGAGAATCGGAAGTTCTCCCTCCGGATTGGCGTATATTCCCAAATATTCCGGATGTTCCTGCAACACTGTCCGCAGCGATTTCCCTGCTGCTGCACCGGAATCCACCACGCTGCACCCATCCGGATGTGTGGAGCACTCCCACGTTTCCGCCAATGGGGTCAAATCAATCTGTTTATGATACGCTGTTTTCAATCGTTCTCCGCCCCAGAGGTAATCTTTCCCCACGGGACGCAATAAAAATGGAATATGCTTCATCTTGTCTGCCCCTCTCTGCTTGCCAACGCATACCGGAAAGACGGCACGGGTATCCGAGATTGGGTGAACCAAGTTGCTTCCCCATAGTTATACCACGCATATTGCACGCTCTGCGGACAATCCACTGCATCTGCTGAAACCCGAACGATATTGGAATGCAATACTTCTGCCTTTGCCGGATAATAAACGCCATCTGCTCCGGCAATCTGGCAAGTTTCCGGCTGAGATGCATGAATCACCAGCCCATCTGCCACATGGTCAAAGACCAGATACAACGCTGTTCCGTCAGAATACATCTGCTGCACCGTTGGTGTCCATTCTTCGCCCGTTCCATAGACCATCTGCTCTGCCAGCAGGGCAAGCCGTGTACCCGGTGTTTCCTTGTCCAGCGGATGAATGTTGTCAAATTCGCCGCAATCCGTCATGGAAATCATACCGACCCGTTTCAGCATGGCTGCTGCAATCGCCTGCTGTTCCCGCTGCATCGCCCACTTCTTGTCGTCCTCGGTATCAATTGCAAGATACATCGGCAGCTGAACAAACAGGAACGGCAATGACCAGTCATTCCAATCCATCCGCCATTGTTTCACCAATGCAATCATCATATCGCTGTATCCCTCATAACGGGAAACATCTTCTTCGCCCTGATAATACAGGAATCCTCGCAGGGTATACGGTGCAACTCGCTGCATCATCGTCCGATGCAGGTTGTTCGGGCAGAACGGTGACTGCCAGCCGGTCGGCTGCGGCCACGGGCATTCTCCGCAGCGTTCGTGCAGTTCTTTCCATGTCACGTTGGGATTTTCTGCCCGACAAGCGTCAATATTTGCCTGCCACTTCTGATAATCCGCCTCATATTCCCGCATTTCTGCCGCATACTGTTCCGGTGTCTTTGCTCCAACTTCTGCTTTGTAATCTGCCAACTGTTTTTGTCCGGCTGCAACGCTCTGCATCATGGATTCGCTCATCCAGCACGCAATAGAAGTACCGCCCCAATAACAATCGACAATGCCAATCACACAATCCATTTTTTGTGCAAGCCGTTTTGCAAAATAAAATGCAACCGCTGACAAATCGCCCACGTTCTCCGCAGCGGCAATCTTCCATGCAGACTGTGCTTCTAATTGCTGATGGGTTTCATCCAAAACCGCACGCTTTGGCACTTGATAGAATCGAATCTGTGTGCCTGTGTAAGCCTTGCTCACAGCAACGCCATCTGCACTATCTCGCAGAGCCAGTTCCATGTTGCTTTGTCCGCCGGCAAGCCAAACCTCCCCGACCGCAACTTGTTTCCGCTGTTCTTCGGTCGTGCCGTCTGATACCGTCAACACATAGTCTGTTCCAGCAGCCAGCGGCGGCAGCGTTGCACACCATGTTCCATCTGCTGCAACTACCGTCTTGCTGAAACTGGTATGCAGAGAAACCGTGACTACCGTCTTTGGAACACCTGTCCCGAAAACTGTAATCGGACGATTTCGCTGCACAACCATGAAATCCTTGAAAATTGCTGCTAATTTCAAACTCATTTTCCCTGCTCCTTCTGCAAAAATGCAAGATTCCGGTCAATCAGTTCGCACCGCTGCTTAACACAATCGACACTGCGGAGCGGGTCGGTCGGAGTATGGAATGCATAATCGAGCAGCTGGTCAATGGTAGAAGTGGCAACGTGCAACCGTGTATCCGCAGACGCATAGTAAATATACACCGTGCCGTCTTCCCGTACGACTGCTCCATTCGTGAAGACCACGTTGGAAACATCACCGACCCGTTCTGCTCCGAACGGTGCAATCAGATAACCGGACGGTTCTGCAATCACACGGGACGGGTCTTCCAAATCGGTGACAAATACATAAATCACGTACCGCAATCCAGCTGCGGTATTCCGAACACCGTGGGCAATGTGCAGCCAGCCCTTTTCTGTTGCAATCGGGGTTGCACCGCTGCCGTTCTTCGCCTCAGTAATGGTGTGGTACTTCCGCATACTGGTCATTTTTTCGGTTTCAATGACCGGATGCAGAATGTCGTCCACCAGTCCATAGCCGATACCGCCGCCAGAACCGGTATCAATAAAGCCATCCATCGGACGAGTATAGAACGCATACTTTCCATCGACAAACTTCGGGAGCAGGCATACATTCCGCTGCTGCGGACTCTGCTTGGTAATCAGATTTGGCAGCCGTTCCCATGTATTTAAATCCTTTGTCCGAACAATGCCAGCCTGTGCAACGGCTGCGGACAAGTCTTTCGGGTCGTTGGCACTGGATTCCGAACAGAATACGCCATAAATCCAGCCATCTTCGTGCTTGGTCAACCGCATATCATAGACGTTGGTTTCATTCGGGTCGCAGTCCGGCAGCTGTACCGGCTTTTCCCGAAAAACAAACTGGTCTACACCCGTCGTGCTCTCTGCAACGGCAAAGAAACTCTTCCGGTCGCTGCCCTCCACACGGGCAACCAGACAAATCTTTCCATCCAGTTCAATTGCTCCAGCATTGAACACCGCATTGATACCCAGCCGTTCCATGAAATACGGGTTGGTTTCCGGATTCAGGTCATACCGCCAGTACAGCGGCACGTGTTCTCTGGTCAGTACCGGATACTTCCAGCGGTCATAGATTCCATTATAGAAATCGGTCTTTTCATTCTTTCGGTTCAGCAAGGCTTCCTGCTTCCGCAGCTGCTGTTCATATCGTTCCTGCATCATATTCCATTCCTCCGAATCAATTCTAAGCACATTCTGCCGTTGTGGTAGGGGCACTTCCAACCGTTGACAATATCCAGATTCTGCATCGGCTTTCCATCCTTGTCCACTGCCCAAAACCATTCGCTCTTGTGGTCGGATACCAGAAAATATTGTTCAATGTAGGAAAAAATATCCTGTGCCGCCTGTAAATACTGACAGTCCCCATGTTTTTCATACATGTGGTAAAACCCTAACACCGATTCCGCCTGTACCCACCAAACACGGGTTTCATCGTCCACGCCGTTTTCGCATTCATTCAGAACCGAATGGTTCCGGTAGGCAGTCTGATAAATGCCCTCTGCAAGGCGGTCATCCATGGCGAAAATGGTCTGATTCAACGCAGCATCGCCCAGCAAGCTGCATCCATTGTCAATCAGCCACGAGCTTTCAATATCATGCCCGTAACTGTGTAAATCAATCAGGCTGTTGTAGTCCAAATCAAAGAATACTTCCTGCCGGTTACGTTCCGGATTGAATACTTTTTCTTGGTAAATCTGCAAGATGGTACGCATTGCCTCAGCGACCCGTTCGTCCTTGGTTGCCCGATAAAAGCCGCTGTATGCCTCAAAGACGTGCAGCAAGGTATTCATCGTGCGGCTTGCCATAACGCCATTTTCCGACAGCTTTTCGTTCGAGGCTGGTTTCCAGTTTCGGTCGAACGCCTCCAGATAGCCTGCTCCATCAAATGCCTTTTCCTGAATCAAATCAAACAACTGATAAGCTAACTGTTTCGCATTCGGATTCTTAGTCAGGCGATAGTAAGAAGATAACGCATACAGGGCAAATGCCTGATTATAGGTATGCTTTGTGGTGTCCATCGGTGAGCCGTCATAGCTGACCGACCAGTAAACACCGCCCTGCTCTCTGTCCATGCAGTGTTGCGTGAAGAACGAGTACACGTGTTCGGCATCGGCTGCCAAATCCATCCGGTTCAGCAGCAATGCTGCCTCGGAAAAGAACCACAGAATCCGGCTGTGCAAAATGCAGCCTTTTTCCGCCTTGTGATCGGAATGCATAGAGAAGTCCACATGCCCAACATAGCCGCCGTATTCATCATCCCGCAGCCCCTGCCAGAACGGAATAATATTCTCTTCCAGCATCCGTCTGGCTTTTTCCAATAAAATATTCATGACTGGAACACTCCTTTTTGCTGCTTTTTCGCTGTTTTATCTTCTGCCCAATTCTCGATCATCTGCTTCTGCAGCATCGTGTTCTTTGATGTAGGAAATCACGGTTTCTGCTGTTGTAAAGGCAAGTCCGACATAGCTATCGGCACAGCCATAGTAAATCGCAATCCGTCCAGTTTCCGCATCGCAAAGAGCTGCACACGGGAAGCAAACATTCGGTACAAATCCGCTTTCTTCATACGGCATCTCCGGTGTAAGCAGGAAATCGGAACAACGATACAGCACCTTGGACGGTTCTTCCAAATCGAGCAGTGCACCGCCAATGCTGTATACAAAGCCGTTGCAGGTATTCGTTACGCCGTGGTAGAACAGCAGCCAGCCTTCGCTGGTTTCAATCGGAGCAGCACCGCCGCCGATTTTTACATTTTCCCACCATCTGCCGCTCTTACCCATGACATGGCGATGATGTCCCCAGTATTCCAAATCTTTGCTTTCGCTCAGGAAAATATCTCCAAACGGGGTGTGTCCGCTGTCGCTCGGACGGGACAGCATCAGGAACTTTCCGTCCACCTTGCGTGGAAACAGAACAGCATTCCGGTTAAACGGTAAGAATGGATTTTCGACCCGAACAAAGGTCTTGAAATCGGTGGTCTTTGCCATACCAATGGCTGCACCGTAAGCATCCTGACACCAGATAATATAATAGGTATCTTCGACCTTGACTAAACGAGGGTCATATGCATATTTCGGCATGAACGGATTGCCGGCTTCATCGACAAATGCAATCTTTTCCGGCTCAAATTCCCAGTGGATGCCGTCCTTGCTGCGTCCCAGATAGATGAACGGGATGCCGTTGGTCTGTTCGCCACGGAATACACCGATATAAGCTCCTTCATATGGCAGAACTGCACTATTAAAAATACGGGCAACCCCCGGAATCGGATTCCGGCGAATAATCGGGTTTTCCTGATACCGCCAGAGCGGTGCGGTGCAGTCGGTCGGGCGAGCCTGCCACGGAAGATTGTTCAAAACGTCTGTTTTTAAAGTAATCGGATTCATAATAGAAACCTCCATTGTATTCAAGTAATTAAAATATTTAAAATTTTAAGTGAGTAGTTCGACAAATATGGCTTCTGCTGGCTTGCTCTTTTGAGGAGGAAAACGGCATTCCAACAGAAGCCCGAAGTAAACTTTCAAACTGCGATTTGCAATTGTTATCTTGGAACGGCCACCCTGCCGCAACTTGCAGCATCTTTACAAAATAACAGAAACAGGAACTGCAAGCTGCGGAAACAGGATGGGATGTTAGAAGAAAAAGAGGGAAATCATTATTCTTTCACTGCACCTTGTGCCATGCCGCTGTAAATCTGCTTCTGACAGCAGATGAACAGAATCAGCATCGGAATGACAGTAATCAAAACGCCGGCACAGATGTAGTTATATTGGCTTCCCATCGGCCCTGTAAAGGTAAACAGAGAGGTGGAAACCACTGGAAAGGCTTTTTTATCCTGTAAGTACAGGCTTGCCATGTAGTATTCGTTGTAGGTGCTAACACCCTTCAGGATGGCACTGGTGACGATTGCCGGCTTTAGCAGCGGCAGCAGAATCTTAAAGAATACACCAACATAGGTGCAGCCGTCCAAAATTGCTGCTTCATCCAGTGTCTTTGGCAGGTTGTCGAAATACTGCAGGAAGATGTAAATCGAGATGACATCCGTTCCCAGCATCAGGATGATGTAACCATAAAGCGTATTGACTAAGCCGAGGGTATACATAATCTGGTAAATCGTAACCTGTGTGGCAATCCCTGGAATCAGGGTGGAAATCATAAACAAGTTGCGAATCAGCTTGTTGCCACGGAACTGGAAGCGATTCAGCACATATGCGAGCATTGCCGAGAACAGGGTGCTGCCCAACAGAACGAAGAGCAGAACCAAAAAGCTGTTCAGGAATGCTTTGCCCATGTTTGCTTGCTTCCAGGCGGTAACAAAGTTGTCGAAATACAGCCAGCTTTCCGGCAGGGTCATGACGTTGGTGTTGTTGTATTCATCCACCGTTTTAAAGGCGGTAATCACGCAGCTAACCAGCGGAACTAATGCACAGAATGCGGCAAAAATCAGGAGGACATACTTGCAAATGGTGAAGAAAATCTTACCGAGGCTGTATTTTCCCAGCCGAACAGGATTACTTGCTGCTCTCATTTTTGCACCCTCCGTTTCCGTCTTCTTGGCGTATCGCTATCCATTCGCCGTTCGACAATTTTCTGAACTGCCGTTACCAGCAGAATCAGTGCAAGCAGAACCACTGCCATTGCAGATGCCAGACCGACCTTCTGGTTGGTATGGGCAATCTTGTTCATCAATACAAAATAGGTGGATGTTCCGAAGCCGCCGTCTGTGATAACATAAGGCATTTCAAAGGCAGACAATGCACCGGAAACCGCTAAAATCAGGTTCAAGGTTACAATCGTTTTGATGGATGGCAGAATGATATACCGGAACCGCTGCCATGCGTTTGCTCCATCAATCGCTGCCGCTTCATATTGGGTCGTATCAACGCTGGCAATCGCACCGATGAACAGTACCATGTTTTGTCCCATGTACCGCCAAATAGAGGTTGCTGCCAGAACCCAGTTGTTAATGCTCTTATCTTTCAGCCAGAATGGCAGGCTGTCCGCATCCATGCCGACCCAAGTCAGAAGAGTGTCCAGTACAAATCCGTGGGTAAAGAAGAACTTAAAGATAAAGCCCACGGCAATCCCGCCAATCAAGCTTGGGAAATACAATGCCCCACGGAAAAATTTTCCGCCTTTTGTCGGGAAACTCAAAATGCTGGCAAACAGCAGTGCGATGGCGATTTGTACAAACGAGCCAACCAAATAGAAAAGGCTCAGCTTTAAGGCATTCAGACAATCTTCTCTGGTGAATACGGAGATATAATTTTGAAGTCCTACCCAAGTTCGTTTCCCGATGTATTTCATATCGTAAAAGCTGAACTGTACCATCTTAAAGAATGGCAGGTAGGTAAACGTGAACAACAGCAGCAACGGCACACATAAGAACAGAATCGAAACAATCACTTTTTGTGTCTGCATCTTGTGCAGTTTATTCCGGAGTGATGTGCTGCCTGTTTTTCCAGAACCAGCCATTTGAATTTCCCCTCTCTGTGCGTTATTGCGGTGTTACACCGTTGGATTCCTGTGCGGAAGTCCATGCTTCGTTCCAGCTGTCCGCAATTTCATCCATGGTTTCGTTGTGGTCAATGGCACTTTCGATGATTCTTGCAACGTGGGTAGGGTCTGAATTCAAGGACAATTCCGAACCGTTGTTGATGTTTGCATACAAGTCTTCTTCGCCGGTCGGTGTCGGGTTATCCATGACCAAAGTAACATTGGTGAATGCACTCAGTGTTTCCGGATAGGTTTCACCCTTCACAATCGGGATACCGCCCTGGTCATATGCATAGCCGGACTTTTCTGTCAGCCACTTGATGAAAGCAGCAGATGCTTTCTTTTCATCGGCGGTAGAGTTTACATTGATGCCATATGCATAGTCTGCACTGGCACTTGCGTACTGTTTGCCGTCCACGGTAATCGGGAAAGGCATATAGCCAATATCATCGGCATGGTCGCCAGCTTCCTGCATCTGAATGATTGCCCAGCTGCCCAGAACCATGCAGCCGATTTTGCCGTTGTTGATTTGGCTCTTGCAGCCTTCCCAGTCGGTTGTAGTCGGGTCGTCTTCGGTCAAGCCCTCAGAAACTGCTTCATACAGGGTATTATAAACAGCGTACGGACCTGTTTCATCGGAACGCTTCGAGAACGGATTTGCCTGATGTACAATGGTGTTGTTCATGAAATCAGCATCGCCGGTTGCTGTTCCGCCAATGTAAGAATCCCATGCAGTCAGTGTCCAGCCAGCTGCATAGTTGGTATACAGCGGAATGGCATCGGTCTTATCTTTAATCTGCTTCAAGTCATCCAAGAATGCATCTGGTGTAGTCGGCAGTTCGGAAATGCCAGCTTTTTCAAAGACACTCTTATTATAAACAATGCCCATTGCATTGCCCATGGAGGCAATTCCGTAAACCTTGCCGTCAAACATCTTGTCGCCGAGGAATTCGTAGGAATCCTTCATATCATCGTAATTGCAGATTGGTTCAAAATAAGTACCAAATTCACTCTTGTTGACAGTGGTCGGAATCATGCAGATGTCGCCCCAGTCACCGCTGGTCAGCCGTGTGGTCATATCGTCTGCATAGTTGGTAATGCCTTCAAAGCTGATGGTGACATTTGGATACAGCTTTTGAAATTCCTGTGCATATTCTTCAAAGGTGGTGTCTACCAAGTCTGTCCGGTGGGTGATGACTTTCAGGTCTGCCTTCAGGTTAGAATCTCCCGTTTCCAGATCGATGCTCTTGTAATCCAAGGAAGCATCTTTGTTTGCGGTGTCGGAGCTGTTGTTGCTGCTGCTGCCGCAGCCTGTCATACCTGCTGCCATAACGGCTGCCAATGCGATGGCGATGATTTGCTTTTTCATAATGTGTTCCTCCAAATTTTTCGTTTTTTATGTAACATTCGGATGTTCGGGAAGTTTGTTTGTCCGTCCCGATTAGGCTTCTTTAGCTTTATTATAGCACATTTTTTAGTTTTGTCAATAGCTAAATTAGCTTTGCACGCAATTTCAACGAAACGCATAAATTTATCACTGCTTATTTATGCAGAATGCACAATTATAGTGACTTTATTTTTTCAGTTTTTACTAATTTTTTCTGAAAATCCGGAATAGATATAGAAAAAAGGGACAATTGTTTTCTTTCAATTGCCCCTTTGCTGTTTGGCTTTTCGCTTTTGTTTCGCCTAAATAATCAACCTAATTTATTTTCCGAACGCTGTTTCTCGGAATAAAATGTCCGCTGATAATCCGCTGCTCGCAGGGGCGGCTTGGCTGTTCGAGCCGCTGTTGCAGCTGTTCAATGCTTGCCATCGCCATTTTATCCAAATCCACTGCATACGTTGTCAGTTTCGGCGTGGTCATCTCCGACAAAATATAATTATCGAAGCCGACGATGGAAATATCTTCTGGAATCCGGTAACCTCTTGCCTGCAAGGTCTGCATCAAATAATAAGCTGACACGTCGCAATTGCAGGCGAATGCAGTCGGCATGTGGTGCAGTTGCTCCAGTGAAACACGAATGGTATCGTTTTCATCTCGGTCAGACAGAACCATCTCCGGCGTTACGGAAATGCCTGCCTCCTGCATCGCCTTACAGAAGCCAAAATAGCGGTCGGTAATGCTATAAGTTGCCCCTAATCGCCCTAAAAAGACAATATCCCGATGTCCCATTTGCAGTAGATGACGAGTCACAAAATACATTCCATAATAACCATCTGAAATCACGGTATCCTGTTCACAGTCCGCATCGAACATATCCAGACACACAAACGGAATCTTTGCAGCGGTCAGCATATTGCGGTAGGCTTTGCTGAACTTTCCCATTAAGACAAGCCCGTTAATCAGCTCTGTCTGCATGAATTTCGGCAGCCGTAGAGCCTCCTCTTCTTCAGTGGATACAAACTCTAAAATCCCAATATTTCCGCCTGCATTGAGATGAAACAGCATCCGCTCGTATAAACTCCAATAAAATGACTGCCCCTGTTCAATATATCGGCTGCGGGTCAAAATCCCGAACTTCATGCTTTTGGAAACAGTTTCCTGCCGAGATTTATTCTTTGCCTGATAGCCCATCTGCTCTGCAACTCGCCGCACTTCTGCCCGCAGTTCTTCACTGACACCCTCTTTTCCGGAAAGTGCCTTGGAAACCGTAAAGGTACTAACGCCCATTTTTTCTGCAATATCCACCATTCGTACACGTTTTTGCATTTTTCCAACAAATTCCTTTCTTCATAAATTTGCACCTAATTGCAGCTAATTTCTGCTTTGGTTTTTATTATAGCATACCCATTTTGAAATTGCAACCGATTTTTTCAAAATTCACGCAAATTTCCATTGACTTTATCATAAATTAGGGTTATAATTAGGCTAAAAAGGAGGTTTTTATGATACACACAACACCAGTCAACCCCAACGCAACCCCAGAGGCAACGGCTCTGCTGCAATATCTGCACGACATTGCCGGAACAAAACTCATTGCCGGACAGCACACCCAGACCAACCCGATGGAAGAGGTTGCCTATATTGAAACGGTCACCGGAAAATCCCCGAAACTCTGCGGATTTGAGTTGCTCGCCTATTCGCCCAACATCCGCATGGAAGATGCCTCGGAAGCCTGTCGAATTGAGGTGGAAGAAAACCGCAACACCATGGACACTGCACTCCGCTGGGCAAACGAAACGGGCGGCATTGTCACGCTGACGTTTCACTGGTTTTCTCCGCTCGGCGGACACGACAAGAGCTTTTATACCGAACACACGGATTTCGATGCAGAACGAGTTCTGCATGACGGCACGCCGGAACGGGCAGCGTTTTTCCATGATTTAGATGCGATTGCAGTGCAGTTGCAACGCTTTCAGGACGCAAAGATTCCGGTTCTGTGGCGACCGTTCCACGAGGCGGAAGGCACTTGGTTTTGGTGGGGGGCAAAGGGTGCAGAAGTTGCAAAGCAGCTATATTTATTGATGTATGAATACTATGTGCACCACTACCACCTTGACCATCTGCTCTGGGTCTGGAACAGTCGGCTGCCGGAGGGGTATCCGGGAGATGATTTTGTGGATGTCGTTTCCGTGGATGTCTACCTGCCACACTATGAAGCAACGGACTATGCAGCCGATTATCAGGCGTTGATTGCGGCATCCAGTGCCAACAAAGTTGCAGCGTTGGCAGAGATTGGATTTTTACCAGATGCAGCATTATTGGCAAAAAGCAAGATTCCGTGGGCATATTTTATGACATGGTCGAAAGAATTTTGCATGGGGGAAACATACAACACCAAACAGCGGCTGAAAGACGTGTACAACCATGAACGGGTTCTCTCACAGAAACCAATTCTGACAAAGTGAATATGCAAAAAAATAGAGGATTCCTGTTATGGGAATCCTCTTTTTCGTTCTTGATTCTTGGAAAACCAATTGCGTGTGGTTCGGCAAATTGCTCTTTGGGATACCACCCGAATCCGGTTCGGCAAATTCGCTTCGCTCTTTGCCTTTGTGCTGTTCGCCAGTGGTTGTGTTGTCCGAATTGGTTATGAATCTTTCTTAGATTGTAGTTTACAAGAATTTTTTTATGTTTCCAGAATGGCGAACAGCATTTTCCGATTTCTCTTAGATTCTTGTTACTGCAAATTGTCCACTCTTTGCAGGGGGCAGCTTGCCCCTGTTTAGAGGATGCCCTGCCCCTTTGTCCCTTCGGGACATTTCCCCACACTGTGGGGAATCACCCTCGCCGAGCTGAGCCAGCTCGACCGCAGTTGCCTGCGGCTCGTAATTTGCAGCCACTCTCGATGCTATTTTGTCAGCAATTCTGTTAGTAACAGACTGCCCAAAAAGCAATAATATGTGATATTCGTAATGCCAGCAACACCGCCCCAGCATAATCCCCCTGCTGCTATCAGAACACAAACTCCACGCAAAAACCATTCGCCCTGCTCTGGCAGCCAGAGCCGCAAAAATGCTCCTCCATCCAGCTGCTGAAATGGCAATAAATTCAACAGTCCTGTTCCCAGCTGCACGACAACCGCTGCCCCTCGCACACCGCAAAGCCACAACACCCCAGCAAAGAGCAGATTGCAGAACGGCCCTGCCAGCAGCACAAGGGCATCCTGCCAGAGCGGATACAGACAGCTTTCTGCCTGAATTTGAATCCCGACCCCATAGCAGGTAATCTGCCGGACAGGCTGCCGCAGCAGTCCCATCATTACAAGATGTCCACTTTCATGCAGCAAGCATGCTCCAAAGGCAAGCTGCCGCAAGGCAGAATCCGAACAGGCAAACAACCACGCTAAAATCACCAGAAATGGAACGGTAATTCGCACCATCACACTGCCAATTCGCAGACAAAACATTTAATGCACCCAAAATTCCAGCCGCTCCAACAGCTGTGCAAGCAACGGCTCTGCCGGAGCTTGGAAATGTGTCTGATAGAGCTGTAGCAATGCAGTCTGATAAGATGCATTCACCCACCGCAGAGAAAATACAGCTGCCGCCAAAATGCCCGTCAACAGTAGCTGCATGCCCATGCAATCACCATTGTGTTTCTTCTTTTTGGTATGGGGCGTTGGGTCTGTCACAATCACAGGTTCTTGCGGTGCGGAAATAGATTCTGGTTCTGATACCGGAAACATCGGCTGTGTTGGGTCTTCCATAGTAACACGCTCCTCTTTTTTTGATATAAAATATGCAGAGGAAGCGTAAGATATGTAGCTTATTTCAGCGGCAAACCATCTGCCGTTTTAAATGAGCCTTTCGACAACGCACACAAATCACAAATCGTTCCGATAAAAAATCCGCCAGCTGTCAAAAAGTACAGAATCCCCGACACATATTTTCCCACATACAGCCGATGCAGCCCTGCCAAACCAAAAAGACCCAGCACACACAGCAAAATCGCCAGGAATCGATTCTTTCGCAGAGATTGCAGCTGTTCCTTTGCTCCAGCAGAAATCACCACTTTTGGGATTTCAAACTCATAAGTTTTCTGCTTAAACTTTACTTTTACTGTGTCATCCTCTTCTGGCTTAGGGGTTGGTGCTCCGCAGTAAGGGCAATCTGCTTCTTTATATTCATCATAAACCGCACCGCAATATTTGCATTCCATTTTCTGATACTCCTATTATTTATTATTCTCACTTACAAAATACGGTCGCAGCACAGATGCCATCTGATTGATTGGCATAGATTGCAGCCAGATATGTCCAGGGCCGGTTACTTTTGTATTGAATAAGCCCTCTCCGCCAAACAATACATTTCCAATTCCGCTGACTTTTTCGATTTCAAGCTTTACCGTTGCATCCATCGCCGCCAAATAGCCATTATCCAGCAGCATGGACTGCCCTGCCTGCAATTCATACTCAACAACGCTGCCATCAATCTCCAGAAATACGATACCGTTTCCAAGAAATTGCTGCATAATAAAGCCTTCTCCGCCGAACAGCCCTGAGCCAAACCGCTTTTGAAAGAACAACTTCATCTCCACACCGGATTCCATCGCTAAAAATGCGTGTTTCTGGGCAACAATGGAATGAGATGCAGAAATCGGAATTGCCAGAATTGCCCCCGGAAAGCTGGAAGCAAACGCAATCAGTCCCGTTCCGCCCCGTGCAGTATAGATATTCTGAAACATGGATTCTCCGGTAAAGATACGAGAAAATGCTTTCCCGATTCCACCGCCAGCATTGGTCTGCATTTCCATGTTGGGCGACATCCAACTCATAGCACCTTTTTCCGTTTTGACGGATTCCCCGTTTTGCAGCGTACAAACAACAACCGGCATAGAGCCGCCTTTGATTTCATATTGCATAAGTTTCATCCTCCTGTTTTGATTTTCACTCTTTTGTGCAGGCGTTTCTATCAAAATCATACCATAATGCCTGTAAAAAAGCAAGTCTTTTCTCTTCTGCTTGACTGTCTTTCCTGCGTGTGCTATAATCATACCGCATCAAATAGAAATAGAGATTGGCTGTAGGATTCGAGCCGCAGGCAACTGCGGTCGAACTGGCTCAACTCGGCGAGGTGGATGATTCCCCACAGTGTGGGGAAATGTCCCGAAGGGACAAAAGGGCAAGGCATCCTTTGTTAAGGAGGGCAAGCTGCCCTCCTTAACAAAGGGATTGATTAGAACATATTAAAATCTAAGAGCAGGAAACTGCTGTTCGCCATTCTAAAAACAAAAAACTTCTTGAAAACTGCACTCTAAGAAAGATTCATAACAAACTCGGACAACACAACCACCGGCGAACAGCACAAAGGCAGACAGCGAAGCGTTTCTGCCAAACCGTACGCAATCGGTTTCCCTAAGAGCTGCCGAACAGCAATTATAATGCAGCTGCCTCTTGTGCAATTTTCCCCATACAGCTTTCAAACGAAACCCCATACCAATAGGTATCTTTATCTGGCAGCGTTGCTTCGATGCAGTCCGTTGTCAGGTTGACCGCAAGAGAAACTGCCTTTTCCAGCGATGCTCCCTTGACAATCGCACCGGAAAGCAGACTGCTGAAAATATCACCCGTTCCGTGTGCAAAATAACCGCCAATGTGGTTTCGGAAAGCTGCATGATACTGGTTGGATTGGCTGTCATAGGCAACTGCTCCATGTCTGCCGTCTGCATACTGAACACCCGTCAGAACCACAGTCGGTGCACCCAAATCGGTCAGTTCTTTCAGCAGTTCCTGTATCTCTGCTTCCGTATAATCTGTCCGATACGGGCGGTCTAACAGCAGGGCTGCTTCCGTCATATTCGGTGCAATGATGTCTGCCTTCTTGCAGAGGGCTTTCATCTTCTGCACGAAATCAGCAGTAAAGCCTGCATACAGCTTTCCAGCATCGCCCATGACAGGGTCAACGATGATAGAGGTGTGTTCGTTGCGGAATGTGTCGAAAAAGTCAGATACAATCTGTACTTGTTCTGTTGAGCCTAAATAGCCTGTATAAATGCCGTCGAACTGCAAGTTCAAGGATTTCCAGTGCGTTGCAATCGCCGGAATGTCACTGGTTAAATCTCGGAAGGTATAGTCTTTGAATTGATAGGTGTGCGTGGAGAGAACCGCAGTCGGAATGACAGCCGTTTCCAGCCCCATCGCACATAGAATCGGGTGGGCAACCGTCAGGGAGCATTTCCCGAAACATGAAATATCTTGAATGGTGACAATGCGTTTTAACATAAAACACGCCTCTTTCTTTTCCATTTGCTTGTAATTAAGGACGGTTTCCCCGTTCTTTTTCTTTTCGGAATGCCTGCTGGGCTTTCATAATGCGAACATCCTGCCCGACAAAGCGTAAAATCGAATAGTTCGCATAAATACGGGACGTAATCCGCTCTTCATAGCGGTTAGAGATGCCGTTAAAATCCAGATTGGTGCTGATAATCGTTGGAAGAGAGCGATTTAGGCGAGTGTTAATCAGATTATAAATCGTGGACTGATAGAAAGACGAGTCAAACTCTGTTCCCAAGTCGTCTAAAATCAGCAGGTCGCAGGTCAGCAGCAGTTCCATGGTGTCAGTTTCCGGATGTTCTTTTCCAAAGTGTTCTCGTTCAATCTTGCGGAGAAAATTGATGACAGAATCATAGAGAACACTATAACCCCGTTCCAGTGCTACGGAGGCAATCGAAAGGGAAAGATGCGTCTTTCCGAGTCCGGTTTTCCCGAACATCAAAATGCTAGGGGAACTTTTATGGAAATACTGGGCATAGTTTTGGCAGTAAGCGAGAATCTTCTGCATAGCCGTGTAGCAGTCTGAACCGTGTTCTGTTGTTTTTCCACGGTAATAGTCCAGTGAGAACGTATCAAACCGACAGAGTTGCACTTGAGCCGTCTTGTTCAGTTCCTGTGTGGCAAGTTTTCCGGCAAGTTTTAATAGGCAGTGGCAAAATGTTCCGTTTGCATAGCCGGTATCATTGCAGTCGGGGCACTGGTAGACAATATCTAAATAATTCTGCGGATACCCGTGCTGCACGAGCAGTTTCCGAATCATGGCTTGTCCCTGCTGATTCTGCTGGGCAAGGCGTTGTGTCCGTTCTGCAACATCTTTGCCGGAACGGATAATCTGGATTAAGTCTTGACTGGTATGAAACAGCTGCTGGTTGATTTCCATGATTTCCGGAACGGTTTGTGCGATTTCTGCAAGGTGCTGTTGCTGCGTGGTTTGAGCATTGTTTCTGCGGACAGAGATGGCAGAGAGTGCCTGTTGTAAATACCGTTCGTTCATACATTGCCTCCGATTGGTTCATCTAGATTATAAATCAAAGAAGCGTATGCCTCTGCATTTTCACTGACGGGAATTTCCGGCTGTTTCTTCTTCCGGATGCGAGGAGATTCCGGCGGTTTTTCGTTTAAATCGACTTCTGCTCGGGTCTGATAACCGGCTTTCGTCCAGTCGTTCAGAATGCTCTGCATATAGGGAAATGAGAGCCGGTCTGTTTTTTCAACGGTTTTTTCGTAGGCGTACCGGATTAAATCCATCGGAATGGCTTTTTGTTTCCAGGCATCAATGAATTCCATCTGTTTTGGCGTTGGATTTCGTCGCATTTCGAGTAGCCGCATGATTTGTGCTAAATAGCTGTGCCGTTGTTCCATGTCTTTGATTTCTTCTTGAGCCTGTTGTAGGGTAGTAATGCCCTGATTCCACCAGCGAATTAGAATTTGTTCGATGTAACGTACATTGCACTTTTGAATGGAATGGCAGTAGGAAACCACCATGAGAATGATGTCGCTGGAAAAGTTCAAGTAATCGTGCAGCCAGACGAGGGACTGTTCTTCCATGAAATTCAGCGGTCTGCCATATAATTGCTGCACCATGCGGAACAGCGTCTGTAAGCTTTCGGAACTCTGAACAGCATCTGCAATGGCAGTTGGCAGGATGGACAATTCCGAACTGGTGCGAATGAGAGCCGCAACTTCCTGCGGCTTTTCTGGAGCAGGTGGTTCTGGTGGTGTGAAGAGGTCGGTTTGTTCCCAGAATAAGAGAGCTTCTTCGACTTGTTCCGGCAGGCATCCGACTTGCTTTCCAACCTGTACGGTGTCAATCGTTTCCGGCTGATGTCGCAGCAGGTAGAGCAGGACTTTTAGCTGAGAGGGGGTTGCAAGTTTGAGATATTGGTCTACAACCGCAGTCGGCACGCTGAACAGGGACTGCCATGCTGGATTTTGGAGGGTCAGTGTCAAGGGTGGGGTCGCTCCTTTCTGAAAAGATAGAAATTCCGGGTTGTCCGGAATGGGCTTGGAATCTATTATAACACATTTCGGAATGCTTGTCACGCATTTCAATGAAATTGGTAAAAAAAAACGCTTTTGCAATTTGCAAAAGCGTTTTGGTGCCGATGGTGGGACTTGAACCCACACTCGTAATGAACCGGAGCTTAAATCCGGTGCGTCTTCCAATTCCGCCACGGGCACAAAAAATGCCGCCTGTCATGAAAAACATAACAGACGGCTGAAGATTTTCTATATAGAATTAATCCTGACCTGTATTATTTTTCCCATGACGAAATAAACCAAATTTTTCTTCAAAACTTGATAATGAATATCGATATTCGCGTGAGAAAAATAAACTCATCTGTCTCATGATTAACTCCTTTCTACGATCCTTGTGATCATGTTTTCCTTAACTTGTTTTTATCATAACAGAAATGATTTCAAAAATCAATTCAACCTGTAGTTGCATCAGTTCCGAATACTTTCTTCGATAGCTCGATTCGTGAAGTACTCTTTAGAATCCCCTGTTGGATCCAGTTTGAACGCTGCAATCGCTCGCGAAAGTCTTACCATACATTCCTTATCCTTTGCCATTTTTGCTCCGGAATAAGAGGTTTCCAGGTAATCCAGTATTGTTTTTTCTTGATCTTTCATCACTTTCTTCTTTCTTTATGTTTTTTATGAGGGCACCAATTGGTGCCCTAAAAGGATTAGAACATATGAAAAACACTATTTTGGATTAGATTTCTCCATCCTTTCTTAATATGTCATATTTTCTTCAAAATGGCAATTTTTATAAGAAAGTGAATTACTCGGTTATTGAATAACCGAGCATCAGGGCCGAAGCCCGTCATTTAT